>Ga0247611_10004395_pt1 | contig 19589 bp, 15 predicted proteins | sample 177DNAGHGhighgp2_FD_192422 | JGI IMG/M metagenome (GOLD analysis project Ga0247611, IMG submission 192422) | Sheep rumen microbial communities from Palmerston North, Manawatu-Wanganui, New Zealand - 1770 DNA GHGhigh gp2 | ecosystem: Host-associated > Mammals > Digestive system > Stomach > Rumen...
CAACTGCTTGAAATACAGCATAAACTCAACAGAAGACCAAGAGAAAAAATCGGCTTTGACAAACCCTTTAAGCTTTTTTATCTATCTTTGGCCTGAAAAAATTGCATTTTGGTCTGGAATCTATCCCCCCCCAAAAAATGACAGATTCTCTTTGTTTTACAAAAACAATGATTATCTTTGCGGATGTTAACCATAAAATTTATAAGAAAATGACAACGGAAGTAAAAGCGAACCTGTTCAATCATGCGAGGAACCACGTAAGAGAAATGTCGGATGTCATTATGAAATGTTCAGGAATCATGAGACAACGGATTGTTTTAACATTGGCCACGTTATTGTTTGGCAGCCTGTATGCGCAAGACAGCGTGAGACCCGTGTATTACGACTACAACTACATTGAATTATGCCTGTCGTTTAAGGACTCTTGTGGAAAGCAAATAAGTTTTATCCATAATTCTTCTGACTCTTGCTATTTCGCATACTATTCTAACATAGATAAAAAATACAAATTATGTGCTTCATATAATCAATATAGATTAGGTTCATGCGGCCCAAAAGACATTCCCGAGATGGAGGAGTTCTACCGAAATTTATATAGTAGTTTGAATGATGATGATTGCAGGTGTTCAAACTCAAAAAGACTATTCACAGAATATCTGATAAGTGGATTGGAATTTTTTAGCATTAATAATTCCACCATATTACCTGGCAATAAATACAATCCTAGCATTGCTGAAAGATACATGACTGAATCTGGCACAACAAACAACAATGCAATCAATAGTTTCCAAAAGGGTAGATACATTTTTTATCGGTATGCCGCGTCCGACAATGTTGTATATGATCCGACAGACTTATTGGGTGAAAGGCTTGTCGAAACCCCGTATTTCGTGCCGATAGGATATTTGGAAGTCTTTTTTGTTGAAGACAACAAGCTGATGCATATAGATTTTGAGATGTACGACTACAATAAGCTTGGGATTTCGCGCCAAAGCTACGAACTTGACTCAACCAAATTAAACATCATAGATCTTTCTATTGAAATCCAATTCCAGGAAGGCGAGTTTGTCATCACCGACGAATCGTATCCGAATCTGATACCAAAGCGGAAAAGTAGGAAAACAAAGTATTGAGAACACCTGAAAAATGACCTCCGAGCAATACGACATATTATTGGCCCAATGCGCGCCTCACCCTGTCTTCAGCAGCGACTGGCTCACTTTCACCGATTCTGAGTTTGCCGACGCCCTGCTGCCTAATGCAGGATTGGTGAAAGGTACGAGCCTCTACTTCTACGACGGTGCGGAGCTGATGCCCAAGGGGTGCCGTTTCCCCAGGCGGCTCATGCGGCTGCCCGACGGAAAGGCTCCGCTGATTGCGATGTACTCATACCCCAAGGAAGTGAAGGCGGCGCGGAGGCGGAAAAGGGTTGTGCCGCAGGACAACGAGCTGCTTCTTTTTGCTGAGATTGACAGGTCAGGCGAAATGAATGTGTATATGGAGACGGGAGAAAGTGCCCGGAAAACCATAGAGCAATTTTCTGAATTGCAAGGAATTTCTCCTTCCTACATAGGATGGGGCAAGGCCATGAGAACAAGCGAGACGGAATTCATGGGATATTTCGAGAAAGAGTTCTCGCATTATATAGTTATGCGGTATGTGGGTGAACTGCTCGGCATAGACTTGGTTGCCCCCGACAGCCTGAATGACACAATTCTCAAAAAAGCCGAATGGCAAGCCGAAGACGGCAAGGCCATAGATGGCGGTTTGGCTCACGGCATCAGATATGGAGAAAAGGCGAGGCTGTCACTCAAGTTCAAGGGCACAACGACAAAGAGAATCAAGATTACAATCGGCCCTGTCATTGAGGGAGGCGAAGGATTTGCGGCGGAAGAGAAAAACCTTGTCTTCGATGTCGCTTTGGAGAGAGGCAAAGCCGCGACACCTCTTTTCACCATACCGTTTGAGTGGTACGACGAGACGAAAGAGCAGTACGACTATATAGAGCACTACACTTTTGTCCCGGATGCCGATCAGGTAAAGGTTGGGGCAAGGGTTGAAACCGGCAGGATTGGGTTTTATGTCAGCGAGCGGATGGAGCCCGACACCTATCACAGGAATTACGAGGAAATGGTTGGATTGAGCGAAATACAAATGGTCGAAAAAAACAAGACACAAGGTGAGAAGTCACAAGAAACAACCGAAAATTTATCCAGTTTTTTTACACACAAATATAAAGACATAAATCTTCCTAAGCTCATTCCGCCCTACAAGCCTTGTGAGAATTTCTACATAAACAAGAATATTGAGATAGTCAGATTATGCGACAGCTTTGCGGAGTTTATTAAATCCGATAATGCCACAAGCATTGACAAGATAAAAAAGCGTGTTCAAAAAGATGCCCTAAAGCTGTGGGAACTTGCCGTGAAACAAGGGAAAACAGAATCGCCCGACGACAGACCTTTGTACTGGGCAAGAATAAAGATGCAGGTCGCCCTGAAACGCAACCCCATTTTCAAGAATCAGATAGACATGTCAAGGAGCATCGTGAGGAAAGGCACTGAATTAGATGGCATAATCAAAATGTTTGAGAACCTCAGCCGCAACTACACCGGCATTGACTTCTCGCGGGCACCCGATGGCTGCAAGAAAGTCCTGCTGATGGGCTTCGACCCGTTCATGCTTGACGGCAATGTTTATAGCAAAAGTGCCCCTAAGAGATTCAATCCCTCAGGGTTGCTTGCCCTGCAGCTTCACGGCGAGACGGTTGGTAACGCTTACATTCAAAGTTGCATCTTCCCGGTTAGATACGAGGACTTCGACAACGGCGTTGTCAAGGAGGTGATGAAACATTATGCTGCCGAAGCGGATGTGATTATCTCCACCAGCCTTAACGGTAGCGAACCAGAATGGAACATTGAAAAATACGCCATATCTTTCAGAGGCGGAGGAAGTGACAACATGAACATTGGCAATGACAAAGAGTTGGTAAATTACCCATCGGATGAAAGCAGATTTTCCCCTAATGAGAATATGTATTTCACAGAAACATCTCTGCCCAAAGACAAAATATTGGATAATTCCATTGCAACAAACAAGTGCCTGATAAAAGGACAAGAAATAATCTATGATGAAAATAAGGAAGAAAGCCAATATTACCCTGGAATTGAGGTTGGCTCAGGCGGAGATTACCTCTCCAATGAGATAATGTATAGGATAACCAAATACCGTGACGACAATGACATGGGAGAAAAGCCCGTTGGCCACGTTCACATAGGAAAATACAACAATATAAAAGAAAACAATAATGCAAAAGAAATTATGGAAGAAATAATCAGGAGAATTACAAATGAATAGGATATATTATTTGTTATTAATACTATTGAATGCAATCAATATTTGGGCTCAACCAAACTGGACTTGGTTAATGGAAAGGGATTTTAATCGTATTGAAATTAACTTGACAATCAAGGACTCAAATGGTAACAAATTAATTTTTGATAAAAAAGAAAATGACACAACTCTTACTTCAAGAAAAGGATACAAATTGGAATCCTTTTTGATAAAATATGATCTAGGAGGCGGGAATGGGCTTTTTAAAACAGTAGATAATTATAAATCAAGTCATGTGGAAAAAATGACGTATGTGTATGAGCGGATATATCAAAACCATCCTAACGATTATACCGACTTGATTAAAAAAATCCTCACTCCAAAGAGTTCTAAAACCATCCCTAATTGTCCACAATCATATATGTTTTTAGACTCATTATGGGTTCTGGTCACATCTTCGGATATAATGTTTAGTATAGAGTCTTTTGAGAAATTTGACGAACAATATTCCCGTTATCTTTTTGATTCGATCTGTCTGCCCACCGATACACTTTGTTACAGATATTGTGTTTCAGACAATATCGTTTACAAAAGAAAAAATTATTGGTTCAGTGAAAAAACCGAAACCCTGTATTTTGTGCCAATAGGCGACTTGAGAATAGTTCTTACGATGAACGACAAGAAAATGTGTGTTGACTTTGAACTATACAATTACAGGAAATTAGGACTCATACGGCAACCATACAGTCACAATATAGAAGGATTTCCTCACATGAAAATCTTCATCGAGATCCAGTTCCAGGAGGGAGAGTTTGTTATCACGGAAGAGTCGTATCCTAATTTGATAAGACGGCGGTGAGAAACAATGACCATTGACTGCGGGACGCGTGACGCGAGAGGCGTTTTTAGAACTATGATTCGCCTCAATATTTCGGCTTTCTTTCAAAAACATTTGCTTTATAAGAAAAAAAGATTATCTTTGCAAGGTAAACTAATTGTTAATCCCTAAAACAAAATAATCATGTCGACGCTTACAATCATTCAAGCCAAGTCAACCTATTTGGAGGACGAGAACGGGCTGCCTTGCGCAGAGGGCGAAACAAGCGAGTTTGGTAGCGACGATACTACCTTGCAAGGATTGAATGCCCAGACCGAAACACCGGAAGAAGAGACTGGAGGTGAGTCAAGAGAAACAATACTGTAAAGAAAATGTATATTTCATTTTTGTTTTGGGTTTATTTTATTTTGGCTGCCATCTTTTTATTGTGGGTGTCATTTGTGTTGTGCCTTTTTGTTTTTAAGAGGATGAAGACAAACTTATCCACACTTGAGAAAACCGCGTTGGTGTCAATAATAGAAGTTGGTGTTCTGGAATTGTTGACAGTCATTGTAAATATTGTATGATGACTTCCGAACAATACAACATATTATTGGCCCAATGCGCCCCTCACCCCGTTTTCAGCAACGACTGGCTCACTTTTACCGACAAAGAGTTTGCCGATGCCTTGTTGCCAGACGTGGGCCTGGTGAAAGGCACAAACCTCTATTTCTTCGACGGAGCAGAACTACTACCCAAGGGATGCCGTTTTTCCAAGCGGCTTATGCGTTTGCCCGACGGCAAGGCACCATTGCTAACGATGTACTCATATCCGAAAGATGTCATGGCGGCCCAACGGCGAGAACGTGTAGTGCCGTCTGAAAACGAAATCTGCGTATTCTTTGAACTTGAGAAGGACGAATTTATCCATTTATATTGGACATTAGGAGAGGGTGTCCAAAAATTTGGCATATCATCGAGCAACTATAGAAAAACAACTCTTTCAGATTTCTATAACTTTTACAAAAATGAATTTTCGCATTTTAAAGTGCTGCAATATTTGAACTTTTCCACAGATTATAAAGATGATAACACATCCATTACAGATTCCATATCCATACATATAAGTGATGTTATTTTGTTTGAATCAATAATGGATAGAAAATTTTTAGAGGTTAGCATTAAAACAGATGGTTTTTTACTGAAATCATATGAACTAACAGTAAAATACAAAAGTCAAAAAATATTTAATTCATTACGACAACATCCAAAAACAGCCTCAAGCAGTGATAAATACATATTTATTGAACGTCTAAACTATGATAAAACCACCGGTGTCTTTTTTGAGTTGGAAATCGGAGTTGAAGCTACAAGTGAAAAAGGGCAACATTATTCTGCATCAAGAAAAGTAAAATTGCTAGATTTACTCGCCAACGTTCAAAAATATGCAATTTTATTAGATGAAAACGACAATGAGATTATTATTACAAGAGATGATATAATAGAACGGCAAAAAAAATTTATTTCAAAAATACCTGCAGATTTTCGTAGAAAAATGTCAAACGAAGCGAATTTGATATTGAATTTACCTATAATCATGGCAAAACTAAATTGGCCTTATTCTGCATTGTGCCAAATACATTGGTTAGAAGGTTCTGGAAAATCCTTGAAACTACCCTATGATTTTTTTGTTAGCGAAAAACGAGTTTTTGACATTGACGTTATTAATCTAAAAGAATATCTTCATGACGTTAAGTATTTGTCGGAAAAAGATATGTTTACAAAAAGCAAAAAACAAACCAATGAATGCCTTTTTAACATAAGTATTCCAAGAGTAGAGTTGTCGTATGAAAAATTCATGAAAATTTTGCAAGAGAGAACAATATTAAATGGAGAATATTATCAAGTTGGTAATTATAATAATTTAGCTACAGAAGATAATAAATTGTGGGACAAGTATAGTCATGAGAGAAAAGTCATGTACTCGAAAGAAAACTTCTTTCAATCATTCTCAACAGGTTCTAAATATGGCGATTTTGATGATGTTGGTGCTTCTGTTGGCTTGTTCTCCCAAAGATGTTATTTTAGAGGCGTTATTAATAATATCAATAATGAATTGTCATTATCGCTTGATGAATTAGGAATAAGATTTACAGACTCTTTTTCATTTAATGGTTGGCAATTTTTAGGCTCTTGGTATAATATTACGGATAAAGTAGTTCCTCCTAAACAATATGATGACTCCAGAGCGGCTACACCATTATATAATAGTAGTTTTAGAGAATTGAGAAACAACCTTTCAAAACTCTTGTCCAATTGTTGTGAGGATTTCTTTATATACTCTCCTATTAGAATCTATTCTATTGAAAAACTATTTGAAAATGAACATAAAAAAATGGAGATTAACTTGTAATAAAGGAAATTTAAGGAAGTATTGTGAGATCGCCTTATTTGCTGCTATCACAGTTGTGATAGTTGCTTATAGTAGCATTCTTTCCATTTTTTTTTGCATGTCATTGCTTTCAAATTTCATTTTCTTCAACAAGATAGGGGAAAAGAATACCGTTGGTCATAAGCATGACGAATTGGATAACCGAGTATGCTCCAAAGCGGTCCATCGTTTCAAATTAGGACTGCTGGTTCTTGTTGTCGTTATACTGCCCATTGCAGTGGCGTTTGCTAATGTTATTTTGAAGATTTTATCATAAAACACAAGTATAACTGTTAAAACAAATATTATCTTCGACAGAAACTTATCATGTAAATCCAGTCCCAAGAAGGAGAGTTTGTCGTCACCGACGAGTCGTATCCGAATCTAATAAGGAAAGAGTAGCGAAAACAAACATAAAACCTCTACCTCTTCCTCAGTGTAATCTTCACAATTTGCGGTTTTGTGCCCAATCTGAACGGTATCGTGCCGCCTACGCCCTCCGAAACGACGAGTCTCTGCCCGCCTTCTTCATAAAGCCCGCTCCATTCGTTGTAGAGCCAGCGTGACGGCGACCATCCGCACATCTTGAACTGCGCGGCATGTGTGTGTCCCGACAAGGTGAGCGGGATGTTGGTCTTGGGCAGCACCTCCATGCGCCAGTGCGATGGGTCGTGGCTGAGCAAAATGCTAAAGGTAGAGTCAACGCCCTTCATAGCCTTGCCCAAATCGCCTATATGCGGGAAAGGGGGCTTACCAGTGTTCTCGACGCCTATTACCGCAATGCTGTCGTTGCCGCGGCTTATGAAGATATGCTCGTTGAGAAGTGCCTGCCAACCCATTGAACGCTCCTCAGCGGCTACTTTCTTGCCCTCGTCGTAGGGGTTGCCGCTGTAGTTGTCATCGTAAAGTCCATAGTCGTGGTTGCCCAGAACAGATGCAATGCCGTCGGTGGCTTGAAGTTGAGAGAGAACGTTATAAAACGGGTCCATCTCCGAACTTCTTAAATTAACCAGGTCGCCGGTGAAGACAATGAGGTCGGGCTGCAACGAATTGACTTTGTCAACAACTTTTTGCAAAAATGCGGTTTTTTGTCCGTATGTGCCCACATGAAGGTCGGACAATTGTACTATGGTGTAGCCGTCAAATGAGTCGGGCAGGTCGTCGAATGCTAGCTCCATTTCCTTCACGCTCAACTGTCGCCAGCCAATTGTTATTCCGTAAAGCATTGACAAAGAAACGATTATGGTTATGCCTAAGGCTGTGTAGTTGAGAGCATAGAACAGTCTGTACCACAGCAGCCCCAAGCCCTGACCGACAATGGAGATGACCATAAAAAGAAACTTGGGCAGCACAACGCACAATATCAAGAATGTGGCCAAGCCAAACAATGATGTTGACCTGTAGCGCGACAGGAGCAGTATCGTCACAAAGAGCAATATCGTTGGAATCAGCTGGAGCATTTTCAGCACCATGCCGCTGCCTCGCATGAAACCGAGCAGGATATAAACATCGGGCAACACCAGTACCACAATGAGTGACAGTATGATTATTATAGGGTTCATAAAAGTATGTTATTCAAATGTTTAAAACTCAAGGTTCAAAATTGTTTGGCTGTCAACCATCGGCATTCAGCTTAGTTCTGTTTTTTCACCAAAACAGATCAACAAATAAACAAATCAACAAATAAACAAATAAACAAATCAACAGCAGGCCTCTTACTTCGTCACCCTATCCGGGTTTTGTGCTATGAACGTGCTCCAGTCCGACTTGCTTGACTTATGTTTGGTTTTCTTGGTATAGTTAACGTCTTTTCCTCGGTCTATGTAATGACAGACGGCGGCGGCCAGCGCGTCGGAGGCATCCAGGAAGTCGGGCACCTCGTCAAAATGAAGCATGGCCTGCAGCATCTTCATCACCTGTTCTTTCGATGCACTACCGTTGCCGGTGATGGTTTGTTTGATGGTGCGCGGCGAATACTCGAAGATTGGGATGTCCCTGTACAAAGCCGCTGCCATGGCCACTCCCTGCGCACGGCCCAACTTCAGCATCGACTGGACATTTTTCCCAAAAAAAGGAGCCTCAATGGCTAACTCGTCGGGCTTGTAAGTCTCTATTATCTCAAGCACCCGCTCAAAAATCTTTTTCAGCTTCAGCGCCTGGCTGTCGATGCGCCCCAGTTTCAGCACACCCATGCGCAATATGTCCACCTGCTTGCCGAACTGGCGTATGACACCATAACCCATGACAATGGTGCCCGGGTCGATGCCGAGTATTATTTTCTCAGGTGTCACGGTCTCTGCCATGATGTGAATGCTAGGCGCTAGGCTGTTTGGCTGTCATTCTGTGACATATAGTGATATGCCATGCAGACTGAACTCTTTCTTGTTTATCCTTCCTGTGGCGAAAAGCTCATGGTCGCCTTTTTCTAAATCAACGACATAGAGGCCTTCCCACGGGAAATCCTCGGTTTGGGCTATCAAGGTGCTGTCGATGAACACTTTTGCGAACCATGATGTGTCGATGGATGTGCTGTCCTCGCGCAAAAATCCCATTTCGCGTGTGTTCTCCTCTATGCTCAGGCGTATCGTGTCGCCATTGTGGAGAGGTGCCCAATGCGACTCTGTGAAGACGACGGCATCCGATTTGAGCGTGTTTGTCACCTCTTGTGGCTCTTCCTTCTTGTTGCAGGAAGCCAGCCCTATAATCAAAGCCAAAACAGCTATTAATCTAATTTTCATATCCATATATTTTGAGATTAAACTATGCAAAGATAGAAAAAATCCGACAAACAGCACATTATGACATTTTTTTCCTGAAAGGAGCGGCTAGCGTTTTCATGATTATCAAAATATCAGTCCAAAAGCTGTAGTTGTCCAGGTATTCTATGTTTATCCTCACCTTGTCGGGAAACATGACCTCGTCGTTGTAGCGTTGCGGGTCGGGCTGGGCTGCAAGTATTTCTTCCTCGTTGTAGTATTTCAGTGTGGCAGGGCCTGTCATTCCCGGTCGAAGTTGCAGCATGCGGCGGTCGTCGCCTTTAAGTTTGTCGGCATAGCCTGGCACGTCGGGGCGGGGACCCACAAAGCTCATCTGTCCGACCAGCACGTTGAAAAGCTCCGGCAGGCTGTCCATCTTGGTGCGGCGAAGCCAAGCCCCGAAAGGAGTGATGCGCTCATCGCCAGCGGCTGTCACCGTGCTTCCTGTGGAGCCTTCATACATGGTGCGGAACTTGATGATATTGAATGGCTTGCCGTGACGGCCTATTCGCCCTTGCAAGAAAAACACCTTGCCTTTCGACGTCGCTTTCACAATAATTGCCAAGACAAGCAAAAGCGGCAATGCAACGACAATCCCGATCAGCGAAAAGAGTCTGTCGAAGCACCACTTCATGGCGAAAGCGAAAGTGTGACTATTTCTCTCCACGACGCATAGCCTCCATGTTTAGAACCGCCTTGACACGCGGCAGGGTTGTGATTTTTCTGAAAGGATAAAGCATTTTCACGGCAAATCCCATCCATGGTTTGTAAAAAATGTCCAAGTGGCAATAGGCCTTGTGGAAGTTGAAATTTTCCATAAGCCAATCGTGCACCCCCGAATGCTCGGTGATGCTGCGCGAGCCGTCGCTGACGTAGCGGTGGCCTTTGCTAGCAAGATAGTGTTCGTTCATCGAGTATATCAAGCCATAGTAGGCGTATGTTGCGTTGTGGCGGTATTCGGGCAGCATGGCCATCAACTCGTAGCCACATGCTTCGTCCCACAGGTGGTTTATCGAGACTCCGACCAAAGAACCGGTGGCCTTGTCGAAGCAGCCCCAGCACTCTGACTGGTGTGCCTCAATGGTGTCAGCAAAATCTTTCTCCGAAAGAGCCGAACCATCGGAGGGATAGGCTTTCAAGGCCTCGCTGTATATTGCATAGCCCTCATGCTTGGCGGATTCGGCATCAATTATTATGTAATCTAGACAATCCAAGGCTTTTCTTATTTTCCGCCTTGTGTTGGAGCTCAACTCGTCAAGTCCGCCAAAACTATCTTTTATCACATACCAAAAACCGCTGTCGTCTTGACAATCAAAATCAAACACATTCCTTACAAGGAGTCCGCCGTCAGACAGCATATCTCGAGCCTTGTCTGCTGAGATTCTCTCCTCGCAGTGCGGAGCCCCGGCAAAGCGCCAGTAGTTCTTGTACAAGTAGTAGTTCATACCTCCTACCTCAAACCTTCTACTTCCTACTTCAACCTTCCTATTTCAAAACTTCAACACCTTTTTCGATGCGTTTCAGTGTCTCTTCCTTGCCGAGCAGCTCTATTATCTCGCCGATGTGAGGGCCCTTGCCGGCACCTACCAGCATCAGTCGCAGACTGTTCATGACCAAGCCCATGCCGTAGCCTGTCTCCTCGATCCATTTGTTGAGGGTGGCGTCGATGTTTTCAAGGCTGAAGTCGTCGATGTTCTTTATCACCTCACTCACCTGTCTCATCACCTCGGCGGAGTTCTCCTTCCAGCGTTTCTTGACGGTCACCTCGTCGTAGGTGGTGGGCTCTTCGAAGAAGAAGAAACTTTGGTCCCACAGCTCTTTCACGAAGTTGACGCGGTCTTTCACAAGGGCTGCCACTTTGGTGGCGAAAGCGAGGTCGGTGTCGATGTTCTTCTCGGCCTTGAGCCAAGCTTGGTAGTCTTTGCCCACTTCTTCGGCCGACTTGCGCATGAGCCATTCGTGGTTGAACCATTTGGTCTTCTCCACGTTGAACTTGGCTCCGCTCTTGCTGCAGCGGTCGAGCGAGAAGGCGTTGATGAGCTCGTCCATGGTGAATATCTCCTGCTCAGTTCCAGGGTTCCAGCCAAGAAGCGACAGCATGTTGACAAAAGCCTCTGGATAATACCCCGACTGCTTGTAGCCCGATGACACCTCGCCCGATTTCGGGTCGGTCCACTGCATTGGGAAGACGGGGAAACCAAGGCGGTCGCCGTCGCGCTTGCTGAGTTTGCCGTTGCCGTCGGGTTTGAGCAGCAGCGGGAGGTGGGCAAACTGCGGGGCTTCCCAGCCGAAGGCCTCATAAAGCATGACGTGCAGCGGCATTGAAGGCAGCCACTCCTCGCCGCGAATCACATGGCTCACCTTCATCAGGTGGTCATCGACGATGTTGGCAAGGTGGTAGGTGGGCATACCGTCCGACTTGAAGAGCACCTTGTCGTCGAGGGTGGAGGTCATCACGCGCACCTCGCCGCGAATCATGTCGTGCATGACAATCTCACGGTCGGTGTCGGGCATCTTGAACCTTACGGTGTAAGGAGTGCCTGAGGCGATGAGGCTTTCCACTTCCTCTTTGCCCATTGTCAGGCTGTTGCGGAGTTGCTTGCGGCTCTCGGCGTTATATATAAAGGTCTTCTTTTGTGCCTCGGCCTCTTTGCGGCAGCGGTCAAGCTCCTCGGCGGTGTCGAAGGCGATGTAGGCGAAGCCTTTCTCAAGCAGTTCGTCGCTGTATTGCTTGTAGAGGTGTTTGCGGTCGCTCTGGCGGTACGGGCCGTACTCGCCGCCCACATAGTCGCTCTCGTCGAACTTGATGCCGCACCAGTCGAGCGACTCGACGATGTATTTCTCGGCACCCGGCACGAAACGTGTCTGGTCGGTGTCCTCGATACGCAGTATCATCTTGCCGCCGTTGCGTTTGGCGAAAAGGTAGTTGTAGAGGGCGGTGCGCACGCCGCCTATGTGCAATGGCCCCGTTGGACTGGGCGCGAATCTTACTCTTATCTCTTTCATCTTCAGTGATTTTTTTGCTATTAAACTTGCAAAGGTACATATTTTCTTGGAATGGAAATAAACATTGGAGTGAAAGATTTTAAAAATTGCTCCAAAGAAAGCCATGTGTGAGGATTTGCAATTCGAACAGGCATTAATCAGAGCGAGACTTCGTGACACGAGGAGGCTGAAAATTTTCCAAAGGACCTTCTAAAAATTGCTCCGTAGGAGCTTTCTTTAGTTTGATTATTAGAAATCTCCCAAAAAAAAATGGGAGATGTTGAAAAAAACAGTAATTTTGCCGCCGCTTAGGATAAGGGAATGCCGTGTGAATCGGCAACAGTGCCCGCTGCTGTAAGCTCGCCGCGCAAGCGGTATTGCCATGAAAACCATTGTCGGCCCCCGCGCCGATGAGAAGGCGGCAAGCAAGAGTGAGTCAGAAGACCTCCCTGGGCCAATAGTTAACTGCAAGCTCTCGGGACCAAGGGCAGGGTGATGAACGGTGCATTTGTCATGCGCTCCCTCGTTTGCTTTGCGTTTTGTTTAATGCAATTCGTTATACGTAGTTATGCGAAAAATTCTTTTTTTACTTCTGTCGCTCGTTTTAGCGACAATGGTGAACGCCCAAAACATAGGTTTTCACGCAGCAAACAGCAGTGCTTCAAGCACCTCGTCCAGTCAAACCCCAAAAACAGGCAAGGCAGCCTCGGCAACCGTGGCCAATGGAACTATCACATATGATCGAGTGCCTGTCTATGGTTATTATGTTGATAATTATCAACATTCACAAGTCATTTATTCGCAGTCGGACCTTGTAAGCGCAGGACTTCCTTATCCATGTACAATTACAAAACTGACCTATTATCTTAGCAGCCCAGCCGTTGCAAGTTGGGGTAATGCGATTTTCAAGGTCACTTTGGGAGCCACAACGGCGACGGCAATGCCATCAACCCCCAATAGTTATCTGGCATTGTCCAATCCTGTCAAGGTGTATAGCGGTTCGCTCGATGCCACGAGTTCAACCATGGTTGTTGAGTTCACTACGCCGTTTGTATATGAAGGTGGCAATCTCGTCATCGACATTCAGGAAACCACAAAAGGAACTTACAAAAGCGCTACTTTTTATGGTGTAACGGGTTCTGGTGTAGGTGCATACGGAACAAATTCGAATGGCTTAGCAAACATTACTTCGCCCACACGAGTTGACTTCATGCCCAAGACCACATTCGATTTTACTCCGTTATCTGATCCAACCATTGTTATAAGCCCTTCTTCAACAACTGTGTTTACTGGTTTTTCAACAACTCTTGACGCATCCATGTTCAATGCAGATGAGGCAACTATAAACTGGGAGTCTGATGACACTGGTGTGGCTACAGTGAGTGCTGACGGCCAAACAGCCACTGTGACTGGCGTTGCTGAAGGCACAACGACAATCACCGCCTCGATGACGGTTGACGGAGTCGAATACACCGCCTCGGCCACCATAACTGTGGAAGATCCATACTATTGCACACCTGCTCCGACAAGTGTGGATGGAGGGAATGGTGGCATAACAAACGTCACGTTTGGTTCGGTGGACAACAGCGCCCACCCCACATCCAAGCCTTTCTATGGAGACTATTCCTCGTTGGCAGGCTATGTTGAGCAGGGCGAGGAGGCTCTTGTAGCTATTACTTTCGAAACAGGCTACACCTACGGCACACTTATCTGGGTGGACTGGAACAAAGACTATGTTTTCGGCGACGACGAGATAGTGTATATGGGGACTAGCACAAATGCCAACCCCACAACACTTGAAGCCTCGTTCGACATTCCAATGACTGTCGCTCTTGGCGATTATCGTATGCGCATAGGTGCAGCCGATAGCTATTTCGATAGTTATATAGGAGGCAACACCACAGCTGCCCATGATCCATGCTTTTCGGGAACGTACATGGTCTTCCACGACTACACCTTGCGCGCGACAGCACCGGCAACCTGCATCAAACCACAGGAACTTATTGTTTCTGACATTACCTCAACAGGTGCGGTTTTGTCGTGGACAAGCGATGAAACGAACTTCGACTATGTTTATGGCCTGACAGGTTTCACTCCCGACTGGAACAATGCTGTCTCGCACAACAACACCACTCTCGTTTTAAGTGGACTAAGTCCCGTGACGGGATACGATTTTTATGTTCGCACTAACTGTGGCGGCGGCGATGTGAGCAATCCGGTGAAGACCTCGTTCAAAACACCGTGTGATGTAATAACCTCACTGCCTTGGAGCGAGAATTTTAACTCATATACAGGAGGTAGTACGAGTTCCAGTGCTCCTTCCTCATATCCCAATGATGTATTGCCCGATTGCTGGCAGTTCCTGAACCGCAGCGAGAATAGCTCCACTCCACAAGTGTTCATTTCTTCCAATAGCGGTTACCCCGTCTCTGGCAACTGCCTCTTTTTCAAGTCAAGCAACAGCACTCCTATCTATGCCATATTGCCAAGTTTTGCCGAAGAAACAAACAGCCTGCAGCTGTCGTTCACCTATCGTAATGAGGGTGTAAGTACATCCAACGGAACACTCCATGTCGGTTATATGACAAATCCCGCTGATGCCAGCACTTTCACCTCGGTTTACACCTGTGCTCAGACAACCACTTTGACAACGCCAACGCCAGTCACTTTCGAGGAAGCCCCCGATGGTAGCTATATAGCGTTTAAATATGAAGGAGGGTCGTCAAACAACTATTATCTTAGTATCGACAACGTGACAGTGAGCAGCGCCGAGGTGTGCGAGCCGACATACACAAGCACCGACGGCTATTACTATATCGCAGAAGTTAATATAATGAGCAACGGCGAGGAGACCTTGAGCAACAATACAACTGGAACTGCCAACAGCTATAGCGACTTCTACGCCACAAAGTCGTTCTTGGCCAGTCCTTCCGAAGTGTTCTCACTGGAGGTGAAACCTGCATATAACGGCGAGTCGGACGGCAAGGGCTATGGTGTTTTCATAGACTACGGCAGCGACGGAATGGACGCTGGTGACAGAATATTGACTGCGGGCAGCCAGTCGTCAACCTATAGTGCCACCTTCACCATTCCTTCCACAACATCTTACGGCAGTTACCGTATGCGTATAGTACAGAACTACAGTTCCTCTGCATTCGACATGACCGTGAACGACCCGTGCGGCACTTTCGAGATGGGCGAGACCGAGGACTACAAGATGATTGTGGTGCCTGACTATGCCGTCACCGTGGCTGCGGGAATAACGGGAGGCACCATAATACCGTCGGCAAGCCGTGCCAAGGAGGGGCAGACCGTCACCTTGGACATAGAACCCGATGCAGGCTGGCATCTGATTGACCTGACTGTCGTCACGACCACGGGCAACACTAACATTCCAGTGAGTGGGTTGGGCAACACTCTTACATTCACTATGCCAGCTAAGGATGTCGCAATAAATGCCACATTTGACAGCGATGCTTGTTCAATATATTCTTACGGAGAAGAAACCGGCACATCAAGCAGTCCTATAATAGGAGGTTTGCGTTATGCATACACTCAAACGATCTACACTGCGGAGCAAATGGGTTTGACCAACAATAAGACCTATTCGATCAGCAAGATAAGTTGGAACAGCGAAACGGACAATTGGTTTGAGCAGAGCACTCACAATTATTTGAAATATGACATAACAATATATATAGGCACGACCGACAAGACTGTTTTTGAGGGGACAAGCAGGGCCGACTTAATCCCGATAAGTGAGATGACAGAGGTTTATAGTGTAACACAGGGAACCATACACGCAGGGTGGAACGAATATGTTCTTAACACTCCTTTTGAGTATCAGGCTGCAAGCGGCCAGAACCTTGTCGTGGCAGTGTATTCCGCTATATATAATTCTGGAAGTGCTTTCGATTCTCCGTCTTTCTACTGTACTCCCGTAAGTGGCAATCAAGAAATACATGTTTGGAGCCAAGGTCATGACACTAGACCAGAAAATTGTGACGATAACACATGGGGTCTCGCTTATATACGAAAAGCGAGAAGCAAGAATATTCCCGACATCAAGATAAAGGCCTGTTTGTTGGACGACCCCATCCGTCTTTGGACAGAGGCGGTCACAACTAGACCTTCGACATTCCCCGATGATGAAACAATCACAGCTGGCGGCACTGACTATGCCATTCCGCTCACCTGCGAGGAAGACCTTGCCTGGTTCATCAGCTATGTGAACGGGCTCAATGGCTGCGATACCCACTCATCGGCTAAGGCCATAGTAACGGCCGACCTCGACATGAAAGACTATATCTGGGTTCCGATAAACAACTACAGCGGCCAATTCAACGGCGATTTTCACACCATCGCCAACCTGCACAGCAACGAAGAGGACGGTTATGCCGACCTATATCAGTGTCTTGGAATGTTTGGCACTATCGCCGACGGTGCTGCAATAAGCAATGCCTTTGTCATAGATGTCGATTTCGCAAGCTCTTATGCCGATGGTTATATGGGCGGTTTGGTAGGCAAGGCCAATGGTAGCGGTATTGTCGAGTTCTGCGAAGCGGCGGGGACATTGACCGCTCTGGGCAACCTTGCGTGCGTTGGCGGTGTGGTTGGAGAGGCAACCGGAAATAATGCCTATCTTACAAGGATGTATGCTTTGATGAGCTATGCCGACATCAATTATGGAGCCAACAACATCACCTATGTGGGTGGAGTGGTCGGCAATAAAGGCTCATTGCAGACAGCCTTTGCCGACAATGATTTCATTGGCACGGGTTCAGTGACCAACTTCAGGGCTATCGGCAACCTCGCTGTGCGCGATGCTTATACACTCAGCACTATACCTGTGTCGTTAGGCAGCACCGTGTTGACAGAAGGAGGAGGTTTTGCACCAAGCGACTACACTGGCACCGATGCCACCGGTAAATTCAGTGACAGCGACTATAGCTATGGCGCTGACAACAACACAGTTGAAGGCATCCCGCTTGTCAATCTGCTTAATGAGGTCAAAGCCTCTGGCTACAAGTGGACGCGTGCGGCTGGAAGCGACATCAACGGCGGCTACCCGATAATAGTGCCTGACGTGGTCGACGACAGCCTCGCGGTGGTGTTGGTGTCGGGGAGTGGCAAGGCCATACGTTTCGGCTATCTTAACCAGATGATTTCCAAATACAGGAACGTTGAAGGCGCACAGGTTTATATGTACAACAACGACGTTATTGAACAAAATATCACCTCGTCCGACAAACTGAAACTCTATATCGACGAGAATGTCGCCGTCAGGCAAGATGACGACATCACAGTCAATGCCACCGTTGGCATCACTCTTAAAAACACGGTAGCGGGAAGTGGAGAGATGAGCCGCGACTGGCATACGTTCTCAACATCTCTCAGCAACGCTTCCACTGGTATTGGCTGGGCTGCCGAACAGAGCATTATGGAATTCAGTGAAAGTCCGCTTCAATTCGGTTCAGAGTCTAATCAAGGCGACTACTGGTTCACCGAAGAGGAGTCAAGCTATTTTCCGACAGGCATCGACAACGGCCTTGCTTTCGATTTCTACGCTTTCAGCGAGCCCGACTACCATTGGATCAACTACAAACGCAACTCCAATAACCACTGGCATTCCGACGGCAACAATGCTCAGATAACGTACGAGAACGAGACTGTTTTGAGAGCAGGCGAGGGCTATCTTGTCGCTCTCGGCAACAACAGCGACAAAAACAACAATCTTATGCAGGCAACAGGCGAGCTTAACAACGTGCCGGAAGGTTTTAATATCACCATCCCCGTCACCGCTACCGAGGGCTCGTTGTTGAAAGGCTACAATCTGCTTGGCAACCCGTTCCAAAGCTATCTGGACTTCCAGATTTTCGCTGATGTGAACAAGTACATTTGGGAAAACCCGCAGGCATTCGGCTATCATGCTTATGTCGTCTTCGATGCCGACGATGGCGGTTTTTTACAATACCTCTTCGACAGCGAGGGGCAGGGCTTTTCCGAAAACGCAGCCAACACAGCTGGGCGTTACATCAACATGCATCAGGGCTTCTTTGTGGTAAGGAATGGCACGTCGTCTTATGCCACTTTCGACAACACGATGCGTGTCATCGATCAGTCCCCGAATTTCCGCGATGAGAAAGCACCGCATTATCCTTTGGTGAACATGTTCTGCACCGATAGCGACGGCAAGCATGAAGTTGCTGTCATCGAGCTTGAGCGTCGCACAATGGCGGGTTCGCTCAAGATGAAAGGCATGCTGAACGGCAAGGGCAATATGTACATACATTGGGGCGAAGAAGACTTTGGAGCCATATTCATTGACCACATGCCCGAATATATACCCGTGTGGTTCGAAGCTGCCGAGGACGGCATCTTCACCATGAGCTGGAACACGCAGAACGCTGAGTTCGACTATTTGCACCTTATTGACAACATAGCAGGCTTCGATTATGACTGCCTTGCCAACGACAGCTACACCTTTGAGGCTCGTTCCGGCGACATGGCGGCACGTTTTCGATTGGTGTTCAAGCCGCTCGGCATAGAAGAGGGTGCTAAGGAAGACGAGGGAGACTTCGCTTTTGCCAAAGGTACGGAACTCATTGTGAACGGCGAAGGTGAATTGAGCATTATCGACTTAAACGGCCGTGTCTTGGCAAAGGAATTTGCCAGCGGCCAGCAAAGCCATATAGCTCTTCCAAAAGTTGCCGACGGAATATATCTGCTCCGTTTGGCAGGTTCCGATAATGTGAGAATTCAGAAGATAGTAATCAATAAATAGGCGTGATAGAAATGAAAAATTGGATAAAAAAATCTTTGAGTGTTGTGACTGTTTTAGCGTGCATGGCGGTTGCGCCTCTTGCAGCACAGGTGTTCCTGCAAAAGCAGAAAAGCGATATCTCGCCGCGCGCCAACAAGACAGGCAACGGCCAAGAATGGATAATAGTCCCTGTACAAGGCATGGATATCGACCAGTACAACTTCACTCCTGCTGGCAGTGGTGTTGTCGTTCTTTCCTTGTTATGCGGTGTTTATGTCATTGCCAAAAAGAAAAAATAGTTTTTTTGTATATTTTGTTTTCATGGAATCACCTTCCTTATGGGAGGTGATTTTTTCTTTATGCCCACCTATTTTTCGAGGCGTATAGGTCAAAATGCAGGCTGAAAAAAACGAGTTGTAGTTCAATGGGTCATTTTGCAGGCTGAAAATTTATGGCTTGATGTCAGACGTTTATTCCATGTTGCTATCTTTGTCGCGCAGCTGA
>Ga0247611_10004396_pt1 | contig 19584 bp, 15 predicted proteins | sample 177DNAGHGhighgp2_FD_192422 | JGI IMG/M metagenome (GOLD analysis project Ga0247611, IMG submission 192422) | Sheep rumen microbial communities from Palmerston North, Manawatu-Wanganui, New Zealand - 1770 DNA GHGhigh gp2 | ecosystem: Host-associated > Mammals > Digestive system > Stomach > Rumen...
ATCTTCTATTTTAAGATTTCCTGTTAAAGATGAAGAATTTCTTGATTCTGAAAAACAAATCTTAGATATTTTTTCTAAAATAGATGCAAAAGAAGTTTATATTTATTCTAAAAGAAAAGCCAACTTTTTTTATCTTTTCCCTTCTGATAATGTGAATTCAAATATTGAAAATAAAAAAAATAACAATAATTTTAAAGAGGAAGTTTCATCTGATAATATTACAATGTCAAATATAAATTCGAATATAAATTCAAAAAATAATCAAACAATTTTCAATTCATCCGATTTAGATACTGTTTTGCGTAATAATGATTACAAATTAGCGTTTATTTTAATTCATAAAGAAATAAACAAAATCAATGAATTAATTAACAGTAAAAAGACTTCGCAGTTAGTAATAGATGATATAAAATTTGAACTTTCTCCTTTAGAAACAGAAATGTATCTTACTAGAAAGAAAAAGCTTTTAGAAAAACAAGCTCAAGAACTTTTAACTAAACTATAATATTAAAGAACAGGTTTAATGCCTGTTTTTATTTTTAAACATAAAAATGATGAAATGTTTTAAAAGAGAGGAATAATTTATATGATAAAAACAAGTTACTTTGCCAAATATAAGAAACCTAATGGTGTAGCAATAACTCTTTATCCACCTAAATGGTATAATGGGCCTGTATATAAAGATTTAGCTCCTACTGAAAAAATTTTAGCTTGGTTTAAAGGTTTACCTAAAGAAGAACAAGAAACTCCTAAAACTGCTAGAATTTATGAAGCACTTTATAGAAGAGATGTATTAGCTCACTTAGATGTTCATAAAATTGCTAATGATTTAGAAAATAAAGTTTTACTTTGTTATGAAACATCAGATAAATTTTGTCATAGACACGTTGTAGCTAAATGGCTACGTGAAAATGGATACGAATGTCGTGAAACTGAAATGGATGATCAAGATTTATATTTGTATTATGGTAAACTTTATGAAATGTTTGGTGACAAATTACAGATTTTAGAAGAATAAAAATAAGGAAGATTATCTTCCTTTTTCTTTTATAATAATTACTCAAAAACACCTAATGTAGATGCTTAAAAATTATTATTTTTTTTAAAACATAATACAAGTGTAATTAATTTTACTGATGAGCTTATCACTCATTAAAAAACACAGATCTGAGGAAAGGATGCCAAACAAAAAAGCTTGATAACCTTTTTTGAATGGACTGTGCCACTTATTTCCAGGCACATAGAGGAACATAAAAATATGGAAATGAAAAATTTATTTTTAATCGCAAGTATAGTTCTTGCAGTAGTTTTATTGATCATTGGTGCTGCTTTATTATTTAGCAAGAAAAGAAAGCATCGTGCTATCAAGAGAATCGCTGGTGCATTCTCAATTGTTACTGCTGTATGTGCAGTAGCTGTTGGTGTAGTAGGTTCTCAAGCTGCTTCTTACAATACTACAAATGTAGTTATTGAAGAACCAACTGAAGTAGTTCCTACATCAGAACTTTATAGAGGTTCTATTACAGTAGGAACAGATTTGGCCGTTTGTTCTTACAAAGGAAAGACTGTAGCTGTTGCTGCATTCACTCCAGCAACTGACGGTTCTAAGACAGTATATTTTGAAGTATTCTCAAATGATACTGTTAAAGTAACACTTGAAGGTGTTTCTTACACTGCTCCTGCAGAATTAGTAGCATTATTTAGATGATTAAAAGGGATTGTTTCCCTTTTTTTCTTTTTCCTAAAAAATTCTTGTTTTAAAACATAATTTAATTATCTAGTAAGAGGTGAATAGCAATGCTTTTAGAACAAACTCAAAAGAATTTACAATATTTTCAAGAAAGATTTTCAAATTTTTTTGATATAAAAGAATATCTAAGAATTAAATCTTATTTTAAAGAAGAAACAGTTATAACCAAAATTGTTTATACAGATTCAGACTTTAATATGGTTACAATTTATTGTTATGTAGATGAAGATGATATTTTTCATATTGAAGATGAATGTGGCAATTCTTATATTGACGAATTAAGATTAAATCACTTTAAAGATGAAGATTTAATTCATTTTATTAAAACAGGTGAAACAAAATTTTATGAAATTAATAAAGTTTTAGGTTTAAAAGTTTATTGCAGAAAAAATGACAATCAAAAATATTATAAAGTATCTTTTTGTGATTGTGATGGAAAAAGCATTTTATCTTTCAAACCAAAAGATAATAAACAATATAATAAAGTAGATGACTTATGGTATTTTCTTTCTTCGATAGGTTCTAAAAATGAATTTATAGATTATTTATCTTGCTTTGGAAAAATTAAAGAAATTTCAAAGCCATCAGAAGCCTCTTTTTCTTACAAGCTCAATGATTTTTATTTTACTTTTGAATTAGATTTAGAAAAAGCATTCGCTAATAATTTTTATTTCGTAGAAAAGTAGTTATATTTGTAAAACATAAGTTTAAATGTAAAAAATAGAAATTAGAGGAAGGAATAAATAGAGAGATGATAAAATTTAAACTTAAAAAATACAAAGATGGTTCCGGCATTTTATGTATTGGAACCAAAGAAGTTCTTTCTTTTTCTAATGATGGTGAAGAGTATGAGTTATTATGCGAAGAAAAATATAACGAACAATTCTTAACAGATTGTTGTTCTAAAATCAAATACACTTATGAACCATCTGTTTACAATTTAATTAACTTTATTTGTAAACTTGAAATAGTAAAAAATAACATCAAGAAATTCAAGGATTCAGATAATCCTGATGATAAACAAAGAAACGGTCATTTCCATTTATTCCATATTGGAAAAGTTTTTCGTAAAGATTTAAACAAAAATGGTTATGCAACTTTTGCTTCAAGGAAGTTTACCACTAATACTAGAAATGGAGAAAGAGTAATTACTCAAGTAGATTCTGCTCATTCTAAGCAAGCTTTCATTGAATGGCTTACTCAAAATAATGCTGAATTATTAGAAGACTATATTACTTTTGAAACTAAAGAAGATATTGATGCTTGGTTAACAATTTCTGATGATGTTGAGAATAAAGAACTTAAAACTACTCAACCTAAAACTGCTCAACCTCAACAAATGAGTTTGTTTGATTGGTTATTATAGTGGATACTTAGTTATCCACTTTTTTATTATAATACGTTTTTTACTTAATAAAACAATTGTATAAAAACACCTAATATAATAATGACAAGGAGTTTGTAATAATGTCTAATAATAAGATTTATATTCATATAAAAAGATTAATATATTTAAGTTTCTTTATCACACTGGTTGTTTTTTGTTTTAACCTAGATATATTTTCATCATATAATACATATCAAAAAATCTTTGAATGTCCATTCTTACTTGTTTTTTATGGACTTACTAAGATAATGTCATTTCAATTGGCATATGTTTTAATGTATATTTTAACATTTATTTTGTTAGCTGATTCATCATCGTTAATTAGATTATCTAAAAAATATATTGTTCTTTTTAAAAAGTTAATAGATATTAAAAGAGAACCAACATCTAACGATGAAGAATATATTGCTCAAACTAATAAAATGATAGATTTAATGGAAAAGGAACAATTTTCTTTAACAACAATCTTTTTATCATTATTATCAACATTCTTATATGTTAATTTTATGATTGTAATGTTGAGTGAAATAAAGACTTTTGAACCACTTTTACAAATAGAAAAAACATTCTTATGGTTTAACTTTAATGAAAGCAATTTATTATTATTTATCTTAACAATAATTTTTGTTATAACAAGCCATATAATTTTAATTTTGACTTCTAAAAAAGAAAAGAATATTAAAATATTAAAAATATTATTCTATTTAGCTGGTATTTCTTTATTATTAAATCCTATTTATAATTATCCAGCATTTGATTTATTCTTTATTTTCTTAACTTTAAAAACTATTATTGTAAAATTATTTAACACTTTTATCAAAAAGGAGGACGCTTTAAATGAAAAGAATTCTTTCTAAGATTAACAATCCTATTTTAAATACAGTATTTGCTAATATTCAAGCTTCATATAAAGCTGATACCGAATGTCCAAAACTTTTCTGTATTAGTTTTGATAGTAATAATATCAATTCTAAAACTTTATCCTTATTAGCTACTGAATTATCTAAAACTTTTGATAAAACTAAATATTCTTATTTTACTTTTGCTACAAATAATAAAACAATTGAATTGTTGAATACCTTAGTTTCTTTAAATTTCCCTGATTACAATACTTATGGAAGTAACAATCATTTAAATATTGATTTTAATAATCATTTTACTTCTCCCGATGATAAAGTTGTTATTGAAAGAATGGCTGTTTTATTAGGCTTTAAAGCATCTGTTATTAAGCCATCTAACAGTTATAACAAAGAACAAGAATTTGATAAATGGGTTCCTAATAAATATAACAACAATAATGTTTTCAAAAACTCTAATGCAGGCTATTTTGCTCTTACAGAATTACCTAGAACAAAGCAAGAATTAGAAGATTTTACGTTCTCAAGAGTTACTGTTGAAGGTGAAATCTTTTCTATTGATGCAAGAGAAACTAAAAACGGTAAAATTATGACTGTTGTTAAAATTACCAATTATCAAGAAAGTGCTTTAGTTCGTTTCTTTACATCTAAACCATTAAACTTAAAAAATCATATGAATATAAAAGTTGCTGGTAAAATCGTTTATGATGAATATTTGCAAACTATTTGTATTCAAGGAGAAGAAAAAAATCTAGAACTCGACACAATGGGTTCTTATACTTCTGAACTTGATTTAGAAGGTGAAGACTCTAAATTACAAAGAGTTGAATTAAATGTTCATACAAATTTTTCTACTCAAGATGGTATGTCTCACGCCGAAGATTACTTTAAGGTAGCAAAGCATTTTGGTATTAATGCATTAACTATTACGGATAATGATGGTGTTCAAGCATTCCCTGAAGTAGAAAAACTAGCAAAGAAATATAATATTACTGCTAACTATGGTGTTGAAATGAACGTTATCAACACTGATGAATATAAAATTTTCTATAATAGAACCAATATTAAAGATACTTCTAAAGTAAATTTCGTGGCTGTCGATATTGAAACAACAGGTTTCTCTGGAATTTATGATAGAATTATTGAAATAGGTGCAGTTAATTTATCAACAGGTGAAACATTTGATAAGTTAATTAAACTTGATGATCCTGAAAGATTAACTGATAAAATCATTGAATTAACTGGTATCACTCCAAAATTATTGGAAACTGAAGGTGAAGATTATGAAGAAGTAATGAAAGCCTTTGTTGAATTTGCAGGTGATAGTGTATTAATTGGACATAATGTTACATTCGATGCATATTTTATAGAAAATCAATATAAAATTTTATTCAATAAAACAATTAGATATTCATTTGTAGATACATTAAATATGTCTCGTTCTTTATTAAGAGATAAAATGAAATTGTTCGGTCTTGATAAGGTTTGTAAAAAATGCGGTGTAGAATTAGAAACTCACCATAGAGCTTACTGTGATGCTAAGGCCTCTGGTGGTATTTTTACAGCTTTAAAGAAAGAATTAAGTACTACTGAAGGTGAAGTAGGTTCTGCTGACTTATTAAACTATGAAGTTAGAACTAGTTCAAAAGCCTCAAAAGAAGCTATGGAAAATTATTTAACTGAAAATAATGTTTCTTATACTACTGATGGTAATAAAACAATTTCTTTTACTTTTGCTATGAAGAATTTTAATCCAGGAGACTTCAAGTATAAAGTAGTTTCTTGTTTAAAACATAGAGAATTCGATTTAAACGAATTAAATGAATTAATCACTATGGAAGATATTTTAAATCACGCTAGAGGAACACATTATAATTTCATTGCTAAAAATCAAAAAGGTTTAAAGGCAATGTATAAAATGATTTCATTAGCTAGTACCGAAAGAATTACTTCTCGTGGTGTAGCAATTTTCGAAAGTGATATTGTTAATAACAAAGAATTATTAGATAACTGTTTTATTGGAACATCTGGTAATTTAGGTATGTTCAAAACACTATTTGAAAAAGGTTTTGATCATATTGGTTCTATGTTAAATGTAATTAACTATATTGAATTACAATCATTAGAAGCTTATGCCTCAGTATCTGATTCACCTTTTAAGTATCATCATATTAAAGATTGTGTATTATCTCTTTATGAATACTCAAAGAAAAATAAAATCCCTATGTGTTATACTTCAAATGTTCACTATGCATATCCTAAAATTGGACAATATAGAAACATTTTAGTTAATACATTAAGAGTAGGTCATATTTCTCACGACTTAAAGGGTGTAGATAATATTGGTTTTGCTGGTTTTATAAAAACTGATGATTTAGTAAAAACTTTAAAAGATGATTATGGCTTTATTGCTCCTACTGCTCAAAAAATGATTTTTGATAATCCTCAATCTTTACAATCTCAAATTGAATCTATAGTTATTATTCCTAATAAATTATTCGTTCCTTCTGATGATTTCTTAAAAGATAAAGTATTAGATGTAGTTGGTCATAAAGTGGCATCTATTAGAGAAGAATTCTTATCTATTCTAGCTGAATCATTAAAAAAATATGAAATTGATGGTAAATTGCCTGAATATATTCAAAATCGTTATGATAAAGAAGTTAATGCTTTATTATCAACTGGTTATTATATCATTTATTATATTTGTTATTTATTAGTTAAAAAATCTAATGATGACGGCTATGTTGTAGGTTCTCGTGGTTCTGTAGGCTCATCATTTATTGCTAACCTTTTACATATTTCTGATGTTAATTCATTAGCTCCACATTATAGATGTCCTAAGTGTAATTATCAAATGTATAAAGGTATAAAAGATTTATTTGTTGAAGAAGATATCTTTGGCGATTTAACAAGTAAATATAATGATAGTAAATTAAGAAAGAATATTAATAGTGTTCAAGATGGTTACGATTTACCAAAGGCAAAATGTCCTTGTTGTGGTGAAGAATTAATTAGAGATGGACACGATATTCCATTTGAAACATTCCTAGGCTTTAATGGAGATAAAGTTCCTGATATCGACCTTAACTTTAGTGGCGAATATCAAGGAAAGGCACATAATTTCTGTAAAGAGGTTTTCGGTGCTGAATATTCTTTTAGAGCTGGAACTGTTCAAACTATTGCAGAAAAAACTGCTGAAAATTTCACAAAAGATTATTATGCTTCAATAGGACAAAAAGTATCAGATACTGAATGTTCTCGTAGAAGTGTTTATATTACTGATATTAAAAAGACAACTGGACAACATCCAGCCGGTATTGTTGTAATTCCAGAAGGATATGAAATTGAAGACTTTACTCCAGTTCAATATCCTGCAAATGACCCTAATAATGATTTCAAAACAACTCACTTTGATTATCACGGAGCCTTAGATGAAGTATTATTAAAGTTTGATATTTTAGGACACGATGATCCAACATTATTAAAATTCTTAATGGATAATGTAAAAGCTAATCCTTCTAATTATCCTTTTGATAATGTAAATGATATTCCTGTAGTTGATAAAGAAACTTATGATTTCTTACGAACTAATGATAAAGGTAAGGTTAATTCTTGGGGTATTTCTGAATTTGGAACTAATTTCGTTCAAGGAATGTTAAAGAAAACTAACCCTCAATCATTTGCAGAACTTGTAAAAATTTCAGGTTTATCACACGGAACTGATGTATGGCAAACTAACGCAGAAGCTTTAGTTGAAGGCTCTACTAAATATGGTAAAATCCCATTTGAACAAACAATCGGATGTCGTGATGATATTATGGTTCAATTAATCGAGTATGGTTTAGAGCCTAAAATGGCATTTGATATTATGGAGTTTGTAAGAAAAGGTAAGTTACATAAAGAGCCTGAAACTTCTAAAGAAAAATGGGAAAAGTATCAAACTGTTATGAGAGAACACAAAGTTCCTGAATGGTATATTTGGTCTTTATCAAAAATTAAATATATGTTCCCTAAAGGTCACGCCGTTGCTTATGTAACATCTGCATTAAAGATTGCTTGGTTTAAAGCTCATAGACCTATGGATTATTATCAAGCATATTTCTCAATTCGTGCTGAGGGTTCAATGGATGCACATATAATGTCTTCTAATGATGTTGAAAAGCTTAAAGCTGAAATTGAAAGAATTAAAAAAGATAAAAATGCAACTATCACTGAAAAAGATAGAGTTACTTTCCTTGAAGTAGAAATTGAAATGTTAGAGCGTGGCATTAAATTTGCTGCCCCTGATGTTAATAAGAGCCATTATTCTAAATTCATTCCATTAGATGATAATACATTATTAATGCCTTTATCTTCTATTTCTGGTGTTGGTTTAGCAATCGCTCAAAGTGTATATGAAAATAGACCTTATAATTCTATTGAAGAATTAAAAGAAAAAGGAAAAGCAAATAAAACCTTTATTGAAGGATATCAACAATTAAATCATTAAAAAAGTATCACCTTAATTAGTTTTTCACAAAAATTTCTTTTTAAGGTGATATATTGCTTTTAATAAACACCTAATATAATCAATGATAATTTTTTATTATTATCTTTTTAATATTTTGACGCTTCAAAAACATAAAATAAATAGATTGTCAAAAAACAAAACATCCTAATTTTTGTTTGATGACTACTTTAATATTTTAAAAGGAGATGAATTTTGTGGGTAATTTAAATAAAACAAGTACACCTGAAGATTTAAAGAAAGCATTAGATAAGGTTACAGCATTAAAGGAAAAGTTTACTGCTGAATTAGAGGCTACAAAAAGAGATAAAGAAGCATTAGTTGTTACAACATCAGCTGATGAACTATTGTTATCTGGTCTTGAACAAGAAATTTCTGTTTATCTTTTCACGCTTGAAAGTTTTGATAGAATGATTAAACGCATCAATGAATTATTGAATGCTTAATAAAGGAGAAAACAAATGCAATATAAAATAAAACGTACAATGCTAAACAATGAATTAGCATATCAAATTGAAAATTTAGAAACAGGAAAGATAGTTGATATTTTCTATGTAGAATATGGAAAAGATGTTCCTGTTATTGAGCGTGCTTTAATCAACGCAATAGTTGACGAATTCAAAAGTAAGTATGGCTCTGGTGAATTAAGATACGATAAAACTAATTTCCGTGTAAGATTATCAGTATTGTTAGGTTTATCTATTGAAGATACTCCTGATGGAACTTCAATAATTCGAACAAGCACTTTTGATCCTATTAGAGAATGTTATATGCAATTAAGATACACTGAATTCTCAACTGCTTTATACATTATGAAAAGAACAGTATCTGAAAAATCATTAAATACAACCTTTAACCTTCTTTTAAATAAAGATGTAAAGGAATTATCGCCAAAAGTTAAAGAAGTATTTGAAAAAGCTTGTTCAAAAATTAAGAATGAAACTGATGAACAAAAAATATTTAGAGATATCGCATTCTTAGCGTCAGCTCGTGAATACAAAGAAGGACTTTCTAATTGTAATCTTACAAATTCTATGATTAAAGAAATTGACAATGTTTTAACTGAAGAAAATCTATAAAATTCATTTTAAATATATTAAGAGACTTGTAAAAAAGTCTCTTTTTTCTTTTTTTTATAAAACATAAGAAAGATGAAAATTATGAAAGGACGTGGTTATATGCCAAAATCAATTTTAAATAAAGAATTAGGAGTTATGATTACTCCATCAAATCCTAATCAAATTGATACACTTGCTGATGGTTCACTTGAAGTCGGTAATAAAAAGAATTATATGTATTTAAATGGTGAACATTGGAAGGTAATAGATACTGCATCACTAAGCTTAACAGAAAATAATGGTCAAAGAATTTCCGCTTCTCATTTTGTTGAAAATTATTTTGCAAAAGTTTACGAAGTTGATATAAAATCTGTTTTATCAAATGAATTAATGAATGATTTCAAATCATCTCCAGAAGTAAATCAAAATTCAAATGATAAAAAAGAAAAAACAGTTGAAATAGGCGCAAATTTTAGCAAAGAATATGATAATTTAATTACACAAATTAAAAAAGAATTATCTAAAATAGATGACAAGAAGGCTAATTTTCAATTAGAAGACACTATTACAGCTAATTTAATTGAAAAAATTGAAAATTCTAATTTCCCTGCTTATGCTGTTGCTTATGATAAGATTCAAAAAGTTTCCGAGGTTGAATTACAAGATTTACAAGCACCTGAAAACTTTGTTTCTGATGCTATAGATAATGCAGTTGAAACTACATCTGCTTCAATTCTTGAAAGAGTTACATCAAAACCTGATGAAGAATGTTCTGATACTGAAAAAGAATATAAAACTTTAAATGCAATTGAAGATAAAGATGAACAAACTACTTCTAAACTTGATACTCTTAAAGCAGAAATTTTAAAATCTTATTCTGAAGAAATTCAAGATGTTAAAGATAAAGCTGAAATCTATGCAAAAGAACATTTAGTTGAATTAAAAGATGCTTTAGTTGAAAGAATTAACGACTCTCGTTATGCAGTAGGAACTAGAACAGAAAAATTCAATGTTGATGTTGAAGGAACTAATAAAATTAAAGAAGGTAAATTCCAATCTGCCAAAGCACAATACGAACAAGATATGGATAGAATAAGTAGAAACATTCGTGAAAATGGTTCTTCTAAGAGAGTTTCCTTTGGAAGAATGGCATCTATATTCTTACTTCCTGTAGGTCTTGCAACAGGTATTGCTCTTTCTGCTGCCTTTTCTCCTTTGGTTGGTTTACCATTAGGCGCTACAATAATCGGTATGACTGTTAAAGGACAAGTTCGTAATATGCAAGCTATGAAGGGTGAAAATTTACCTAAAACCTTTAAGCTTTTAAAATTCTCTAATCCTGATGAAGCTCAAAAAATCAAAGCTGATTTTATTGAAGCTCAAGCAAATTACGAAGCTAGACAATCTATCGAAAATGAACGTTATGATGCACTTCAAGAATGTTTAGTAGAAGTTAATATGGATGCTTCTGATCTTGGAATTGAAAGTAAAAAAGATTATAGAAAATTCTTAGATAATAATGTTGAAAAAGGTCAATTAGACGAAGCTCGTAATAAAGTTGCTGCTCGTCATTCTCAAAAATTTGAGACTGTAAAACAAGCATTCAAGTCTATCGATGAAGTTGCCGCTGATTTAGGTGATGAAGAACTTTCTCAAATTTTATCTGAAAGTGAAACTAAACTTGATAAAATGACTGGTGAAAAAGGCAAAATTGAATATTTGCTTGAAGCCGAATTACGTTTTAGAAAGAAAATTGTTGATTTAAAATCTGATGCAACAGAAAAAAATACTCGCAAAAAAATTGATGGTAAATTTGTTGAAAAATACAAAGCTACAATTGAAAAGGTTTCCGATAAGATTTCTAATTTAAAAAACAAATTAAAAGAAGCAACTTCTAAAGAAGATAAAAATAAACTTAAGAAACAAATTAAAGAATTAGAAAAAATCGAAAAGAGCTGTGAAAATAAAGTTAAACAACTTGAAAAGAGCGCAGATAAAAATGATAAAGACACTTCTAAAAATAAAGCGAAAATTGAAAGATTTACTGAAGCAATAGAAAGTTTAGGAGGTAAAGTAAAAGCTGATGCTGATTTCTCTAAAAATTTAGAGAAAGAAAGCGATATTGAAAGCTTGAAGAAAGCAGATGAAAAATATTTCACTTCTAAAGAAGATGAATTCAATGCTTTAGAAAAAGAAATTGATAATGTTGAAAAAGGTGAAACCGTTGATACTGATACTGAAAATCAAGAAGAAGTAATTAACGAATTAGCTGAAGAACAATCAACAGAAAAAACAGAAGAGGATGCTAAAGAAGATACTGAAACCGAGGATGAAAATCCAGTTGAAGAAGCTCAAGAAGAGGCTGCTGAGGAACCAGTTGAAGAAGTTCAAGAAGAACCAGCTGAAGAACCAGTAGAAGATACTCAAGTTGAAGAACCTCAAGAAGCACAAACCGAATCATCTACTGAAACAGCTGATAATTCTAAAGATATAGAAGCAATTAAAGCTGAACTTCGTGAAGAATATGAAGCTAAATTAAAAGAAGCAAAAGATGAAATTAGAAAAGAATATGAGGCTAAATATGAGGCTAAGTTAGAAGCATATGACAATAAAATTGCTGAACAAAATAAAGAAATTGAAAAATTGAAAGCTGAAAATAAAGTTGAAAATCAACCTGAACCTACAGTTGAAACAAAAGATACTGAAAAGCGTAGTTTTTCTGATAATGCTGAAAAGAAATTCACCAACAATATAATTACTAAAGGTATTATAGCTAAATTATCTGGTGATGTTTCTGCAGGTGAAAATAGTGTATTCAAAATTGCTCAAAATAGTGAAGTTCGTGGAACATTACTAGATGCTTTCTATCAATGTAAAAGTTTCAAAAATGAAACTGATTTCCCTGGTGAAACATACTCTAATTTCCGTGCTGCCTTAGATACTGTAACTGCTATTCAAGATAGCTATGCAATTCATCAAGGAAGTGTAGGAACACAATTTGCTTTAACATCTATGTCCCCTACTGAATTTGCTGGTGAATTAATGTCTGGTGATTTCACAAGTGAAGGTGGAACTAGTAGTACTCCTGTTGAAATTAGATTTGAACAAAATCCTGAAACTAATGAAAAACTTCTTGTTTTCGAAGTAAATGGTGAAAATATAGAAATTCCTATGAGCAAATATGAAAAATTATCTGATGCTCAAGGTAAACTATTAGAAAAAATCAAAGCTGAAATTGATAAAGCTGAAAATAATCCAGAAAGCCCAGCTGAACCATTCTATGAAGCAATTAGTGATATGATAATTGATGCTTATCCTGAGGGTTCACCTGAAGCCACAGAAAAACTTGATGAATTCGAAAAGCTTATAGATAACATTGATGCTAAAGAAGAAACACTAGAAAGTGTTGAAAATAAAATAGAAAATGTTGAAAAAGCTGGAGAACCTCGTTATGAAATTACTGACGATGGTAATATCGAATATTCTGAAAAGGGTGAAACGAAAACTTATACACCTGAAGAGTTTGCTGAAGAACTTAAAGCAGATCCTCAATTACAATCTGATTTACAATCTTTAGAACAAACTACTGAGCAAGCAAATACTGAACAACAACAAACTCTTGAAGAGCAAAATGTTGCACAACCAGTTGAAGCTCAAAAATCAGATATTCCTGTTGCACAAAATCCTATTGATCAACAACCTGCTATGGAAAGACAACCTGGTCACCTTAGAGGATTGTTAAATCAAATGGTTGAAAATCAAGCAAACGCAATTTTACATCCTGTTGAAAATTTAAAAACTCAATTTAAGGATGATAAATTTAGTTTTGCACATCCTGTTGAAGCTAAGAAAGCAGCAATTGGTTCTGATTTCCAAAAAATGGGTGCTTTATTAGAAGCTCTTGGAAAAGCAATTGGTTCTGATAAACTTCAAAATATCGGTGAAAAGTTATATAATAAAGGTTCTCAAATGAAAGATGAAGTTGATGCTTTCAAGAAAGAACTTGCTGGAAAAGGTGCTGATGCTGATGCCGAAGCTAAAGCAGATAATGATGAAGATGTTCAAAAGGCAGATGCTGAATTACAACAAGATGCTATGGATACTCTTAATGAAATTCCTGCTGATACTGGTGCAGATAACAATGCTGAAAATCAAGTTGAAAATTCTACTGATATGGGTGCTGATGACTTTGATGCTGGTGAAGCTGTCGCAGCTATTATATAACAATAAAAAACTTCCCCTAAAAAGGAAGTTTTTCTTTTATTAAACACCTAATATAAATGTAATAGAAAAGATAAGTTTTTTATTAAAACATAATAAAAACGACTTCAAAAAATATTAGGAGGAAATGTAATGGAAAATAAGAAGACATTTTATGAGAAGTTAAATGAGGTTCAAATGAAGCTTAGTGCTCCAAAAAATCAAAAGAATGATTTTGGTAACTATAACTATAGAAGTTGCGAAGACATTTATGAAGGTTTAAAGCAAGTTCTAAAAGACACAGGTTTAGTTGTAACTGTAACTGATGATTTACTAATTCAGCCATCAACTACTGATTCTAATAAGCTTATATTTATTATTAAGGCTGTAGCAACCGTTTCAGATGGCCCTGAAAACTCTTTATCATCAACAGGTTATGCTCAAGTTGATCAACACAAGGGTATGTCAGCTGAACAAACTTTTGGTACTGCATCATCTTATGCTCGTAAGTATGCTTTAAATGGTTTATTTATGATTGATGATAATAAGGATGCTGATAGCACTGAGATAACAAAGGCTGACGCTACTAAGGACAATGCCAAGGGTAATACTCCTGCAAAGCAACCTGCTAAGAATGTTGTTCAAAACAAGAACAATACTCAAAAGCCTACTGGTGCTCCTACTCAAAAGGCAACTAATAATCCTGCAACAAAGCCTGAAGGTGAAAAAAAGGATGTTAAGAAGCCTACTCTTGATAAGGAACTTGTAGCAAAGGCTAAGAAATTAGGAATTGCTGCTGATAAGTTAGCTGCTTTCTTAAAGAAGAAGCCTAATGAGTTAACAGATGCTGACTTACTATATGCTGTCAACGCTAAGGAACAAGAATTAGCCAAGAAACCTCAAGAAGCTAAAAAGTAATTTTTAAAGTCTCTCGAATTGAGAGGCTTTTTTCTTTTAAAAAATGGGTATTTTAAAACATAAAGTAATAAACACCTAATAATAATATTAGTTGTATTAGGAGGTCTTTATGGGACTTATTTTAATTATAGCAGAAAAGCCTAGTGTAGCTAAAAAAATAGCACACGCTTTAAATGTCAAATTTGATAGTAAGACAAGTGTATGGCAAGATGATGAATATATTGTAACAAATTGTGTAGGTCATCTTTTCAGAACTAAAATGCCTGAAAATATTGATGAAAAATATAAAAAATGGAGTTTAGAAACATTACCTTTCTTTTTTGAGACATTACCATTAGAAATTAATCCAAGTGTTAAAGATCAATGGTCAATTATCAAAAAGTGTATGAAAACTCCTGATATAGAAGAAATAGTTAATGCTTGTGACCCTGATGATGAAGGTGAACGTATTTTCAGAGAAGTATATTACGAAAGTGGTTTTAATCGTAAAATTAAAGCAACTAGAATGTGGCTAGAATCTGTAGCGTCAGACAATGCTATATTAGATGCTTTTAACGATAGAAAAGCTTTAAATTTATTTGATGGAATGTATAATTATTCTTTAGGTCGTAATAGTGATGATTATCACAGAGGAACAAATATTACCCGTGCATTAACCGTTAAAAATGGAAACGGTGTATTACTTTCTCAAGGACGTGTTCAAACTCCTACTGTTAATCACGTAGTAGAGTTAGAATTGGCAATTAGAAATTTCAAATCCACAAAGTTTTATAAATTATTAGCTAATACTAATAAAAGCTTTGTTGGTAATTATATAAATTCTAATCTTGATAATAATCGTTTTAAAACATTACAAGAAGCTCAAGAAATGTCTAAAAAGATTGGGACAGGTGAAGCTTTAATAACTTTTGTTGAAAATAAAACTGTTAAAGAAAGTCCTAAAAATCTATATAATCTTTCAGATTTGCAAACGGAAGCAAATAGAAGATTCAAATATAGTCCATTAGAAGTTTTAAATATTTGCCAAGCTTTATATGAAACTCACGGATTAACTACTTATCCTAGAACGGATGAAAATAGAATTTCTCCAGCACTTGCAGAAAAATGTCCTATAATTTTAAAAGGATTACCTTCTATATTTAAAGATAAAATTAATGTTATTTTTGATAATTCTTATAAATTAAGAGAACGTTGTATTGCTAAAAAGGATATAGGAGCCCACGAAGCAATTACTCCGGTTCCTGAAAAAATTAGTGATGATAAAATTTCTAAATTATCAACTAAAGAATTAAACATTTATAAAATGATAGTTGAAAGATTATTAGAAAATTATTATCCTGATGCAGTATATGAAACTCAAAAAATTAAGTTTGTAAGAAATGATGAAACATTTGAAACTAATAGTAAAGTATTAAAATCTTTAGGCTTTAAATCTGTTTCTTCTAGTAAAACTGATGATGAAAAAAATGATAGTAATACTATTGCTGTTTCACAAGGTGAAAAAATAAATATTACTAAACTTGAAATCAAAGAAGGTAATACAGAACCACCAAAACGTCTTACGGAAGGTTCTTTAATTGCTTGGATGGCTTCCCCATTGTCTAGTGTTGAAAACAAGGAAGATAAAGAAATTTTAAAGGAAATTCAAGGCATTGGAACTGAAGCAACTCGTGGTGCCATTATAGAAGAAATGAAGAATCGTGGTTATATAAAATCTGAAAAAGGAACTTTATATGCAACCGATTTAGGAATAGATCTTATTGATAGAACACCTGCTTCAATGAAATCAGTTATGCTTACTGTTGAAAACGAAAAAGAGCTAACTAAAATTAAAAATGGTTCTTTAACACTTGAGGAACATTTTGAAAAAACAAAACAAGATGTTACTCAAATTGTAGAAGAAATAAAAAACTCAAGAAAGGAGGGCATTACAAAAGTGGCTGAAAGCTTATGTAAGTGTCCACATTGCGATGGTAACATTTTAAAAGGTCAATATGGCTTTTATTGTGATAAGAAATGTGGAGTAAGTATAAATCCTGAAAAAGCCTTTTCTGCACTTGGTTTAAAGAAATTAACTGATAATCAAGTAAAGCAAATGTTTACAAAGGGAGTTACTTCTAAAAAAGCTAAATTAGTTTCACCAAAGTCTGGTAAAGAGTTTGAAGCTTTCCTTACTTATGAATTCAATCCTGATGGTGAAAAACCTTGGGAGAAAAATAAGACAGGTTTTAAATTTGACTAATTTATAAGAAAAAGGAGGTTTAATACCTCTTTTTTTGTTGTCTAAACGTTTAATTAATGAAAATATTAGAAAATCTTTTAATAAAAAAACATAATTAAAAGCGATTAAATCAATGTATTTAATTAAGAAAAGTAAAAATGAGGTGAATGAAATTGTCAAGAAAACGTAAAACAAAACAAAGAACTGCTAAAGTTAAAATTGACAAATTTTTCGAAGAGCTTCGTGAAACATTAAATATTTATGCATTTCAAAATGAAAGTGAGCTTAAATATGAGTGTTTAGTGAAAGCTAAAGTACCTTGTGTTGTTACTAGATTTCCTAAAAGGGATTACTTTGAAAAAGATGATGATAATACTTTAATGTCTAGTGGTTTTACAATCTTTTATAACAACTTATCTAATGACACATTAGATGAATTAAAGACAAAAGTTTATTTTCACTTCAAAAGTGTATTCTGGATAAAGTTTTCTAGTGAAGACATAAGGAAAAATGAAGACAAAACTTTATGCAGTGGTACAATAACTTTTAAAAACATTATAAAAAAATAAAAATTAAGGAAAACGGAGATTAAAAAGAATGAAATTAAGAACAATTGACACTCCTAGAGTTGCTAAGGAGTTTATTAGAGTATCAGCAAAAGAAAATCTTGATAGCAACAATGGAAAGGTGGCTTCTCGTATTTTAAAGTCCCTTATTTGCGAAGATAAGGTAGTATTCTTAAAGTATATTGATGAAGGCCCTGCTGGTGCTACAATTAATACAAAGGTTAAAAAGATTTTAACTATTATGGGTAGAATGTTAAATGAACCACTTTTAAATATTTGTGGTTCAGCTGATAAGATTCCTGCTAAGTATGCAGAGTTATACAAACAAGGTTCTAGATTAACAGTAGTAGCATTGCCACCTGTATTAAAAGATACAACAATGTCACGCTTCGTTGTAGAAAACGATGAACACGTTAAGGTTGCAACTGAAGATGAACAAAGTACAATTAAAAAGGCAACAGTTATCCAATTAGAATTAATGATCAGAGATGAAGATTAATTTTAATATGGATGTTGTAATATAAGAGAGGAGTTAGATATTTATGACAAACAAAGTTTTAACCGATGAAGATATCATCATTCCAGGTGAAGAAAAACAAGAAGCTCCTAAAACTTCCAAAAGAGGTCGTAAGCCTAAGAAAACCGCACCAGTTGAAGAAGTAAAAGCTGAAACAACTGAAGCCTCTGTTGAAGAAGTTAAAACTGAACCAGTTAAAGAAGAAACTTCCAAAACTGTTTCTACTGAAGCTCCTGTATCTACAGTAACCGAAGAAAAATCTAAAGATGTTGAAAAAGTAGAAGAAAAGGTTGAGGAACCTTCTACACTTTCTGGTGAAAGAACAACATCTATTGAAGATTTAACTTTAGCTAAAGATGAAACTGTAGAACAAAAAATCATCAAAATTTATAATGAATTAGATGATATTAATTTACCTGAATTGCAAGATGAAATTACAAAATTAAAGGAAGGATTACAACAATTAGAAGCAAGATTGGCTATTATTAGAGCACAAAAAGAAGCTCTAGCTGAAGAAGAATATGATAAGGATAATGTTTCTCCATTAGTTCAAGGTATTCGTAAAGAAGAACCTTTAGTATATGAAACTGTTCCTAAGAGCAATCTTTTATCTTGGATTTTCCTTGGTGTTATTGGTGTATCCTTAGTCGCTCTTATCATCTTGTTATCTATTGTTATTATGAAATAATAATGGAATTTACTAATATTAATTATGACAGTTATATAAAAACTGATGAAGTTAAATTTGTGCTTACAAAATCAACTCCGTTAACTCAAAGCGTAAAGCATATAGTTGATGATGCTAAACGTGTTGGAAAATACATTCCTTCATATGTTAGAAAGGCAACTAATGCTTACGTTGTAACGGATACTGGTTTTGTATATGAATCTTACCTTTCCATAGAATTACTATTAAAAAGATTTAAAGAGTGTGGAAAGGACTTTGTAATGTTGTCAAGCGGAAATTATATTTCTGCTGGACATATAAGTGCTGTTCTAGCTTATACTCAGACTTTAGTGGTTAAGTATGGGGAAAAAGCCGGAATCACAAACAACGTCTTGCAGTTTGTGCGTCAATCAGGAGGAAAAAACAGCGTAATTTTGACAACTGATAATGAAATGATTTGTCTGAGTGAAGACACATCAGCTATTGTTAAGGAATTAAAAGCCTTAAACAAGCAATAGTTGATCGGTCAAGTCAACTTTCAATGAAATATTAAGTAAAGTTAGATAAAGAACAATGGATTTTCTAATAGTTTGGTCGTTGCAATTGTGTAACGATTAAGTTCGTTATACGAGATAGTTTCGATTGTTATTAAGATATTTAAAACATAGTAAGAATAAGCCAAAGCCAGTCAAATGATGATTGATATGGTTCACAAGAGATGTCTTGTTTTTGGACTAAAATTGCCTTGTTTTGTAATATTTCTTAAATTATTAAAAAGGGTGTATTAAACACCTAATATAGTATATCAATATTTGGTTTTGATAAAAGCCACTTATTTTTATTATCTGAGAAAAGGAGATTTGTATGTCAAAAGAATTTAAAAACTTAAAAACAGCTTTTAATATGCTAGATGCTCTTGAAAAGAGTTAAATA
>Ga0247611_10004397_pt1 | contig 19579 bp, 18 predicted proteins | sample 177DNAGHGhighgp2_FD_192422 | JGI IMG/M metagenome (GOLD analysis project Ga0247611, IMG submission 192422) | Sheep rumen microbial communities from Palmerston North, Manawatu-Wanganui, New Zealand - 1770 DNA GHGhigh gp2 | ecosystem: Host-associated > Mammals > Digestive system > Stomach > Rumen...
CATGGTATTAACAAGTAATACTTTTTTAGGTGAAACTATTAAATTAAGTGACATTTCTAATAAAAAAATTGTAATATATCGAAGATTTTCAAAAATTTTATCTGATTTATTTAAAAGAAATAATCTAATATTGAATATAGTTGCATTAGTAGATGATGCTAAAACAGCAATCCTTTTGGCTAATACACTAGGCGTATCTGCAATTGTTCCAGAGGGTGCTTATAAAACAATAGGCAAAGATATATATTCTTCTATAATAGACGAAAAAAGTCTAGTAACTTCTCTTACTGCAGTTACTAGACTAGATGAAGATATAGAAGAAAAATATTTAGATTTTATTAAATATTTATCTCTATAGATCAAATTCACCATATTCACAACCCATATTTTTACAAGTTAAATCATCAATTAATTTATATTTTTTTCCTTTTCTATAAATTTTAATGTTGCAAATACCATTTCCACCATTCCAAAGGTTGGAGAACTTCTTTTCACCATTAGGATCAATGTATCTTACTTTTATCATATCATTTTTATTACAACTTCCATTTAAATAATATACATAATCCTTGTTCTCTTGTGAAACATGCCAAATGATTTGATCACTTGTTTCTTCACAATCAAATTTAGTTTTAACTAATGTATGTAATTTAGAAAAATTAAATTCATACATTTTCCCTTCAATAAAGAAAGCACTTAAGAGCTTTCTTTTTATTTTTATGTTATAAACCTTAGGGCAACCTCCACCTATATCAAATACACTATTTTTGTATTCTTTATTATACAAATTAGAATATATATTATTACTAGACAACCAGACCCATGGACTTGTAAATCCACGTCCCCAGTTCTTATCTGCATAACCAAATGATTTATCAGGAATTATTGAATATTTTTTGCCATTTAATTCGATTTCACCACTATAAGAAGATTTCATACCTTCAGCATGCCAATACATTTGGAAAGCTTTAATAAAACGAAGAAATTTACTTGTCCCATATCCAACATTAAATGGTACTTCTTTTTTTATATTTATATTCCATTTAACACTACCTAAATCACTAAATGCGTTTAAATATCCAATATCATCTTTTGTTATTTCAAATTCTCCAGTTGAATTAGTTTCATTAAGATTACCATATTTTGATTCAACGCTAAATGGTATATTATAATTTATATTAACTGAATTTAAATCAATGAACTTATTTAATTCAATCTTATCTTTACCCCAGTGTCCAATTTTAATCATCAAAAATTTAGGTTTTTTAGTTTTTAAGCCAAGATCAAATTCTCCTTTAGCTTTAGGATTAGTAATAAAAAATTCCAAAAAGAAAGGCACTTCATTATTGTCTTCATCTCTTGCGGTAAAACTATGCCACCACCAATCATAACCATGGCGTGAGAATGATTCGGTCAACATGCATCTATCTTTATCAATACTTTTTTTGTTAAACATATGATCACCTCTTTATTTTAATTATATCTTTAAAAAGAAAAAAAGTAAGGATTTTCCTTACTTTTTAGTAGTTTTCTTTGTTGAACTTGAAACTTTTTTAGTGGTAGTTGCTTTTTTGGTTTCGCTACTACTCTTTTTAGTTGCAGTCTTCTTTTCAGAAGGAGCTTTAACCTTTAAAGTATTAGAAGATGTACGAGTAGTTGATTCACTATTTTTATTAAGTTTCTTAATTTCAGCCTTAGGCTTTGGAACATCTTTTAAAATACTAGGATTTTCAGGACTATCTTTAAGAACAACTTTTTTACTAGCAACTGCTTTACGATTAGCTCTTCTTTCTAAATCTTCTAATGTATATTCACGGCGAGTAATTAATTCTTGTCCTTTAGGAATGGCAAGACCATGTTTTAACATTAAATTTCTAGTCTTTAATTCATAAGTGGCTTCAATAAATCTCTCAGATACACCACGAACTAGCACTTGTTGACCATGTTTAAATGGTGCTTGTAGTATATAATACATTGTAGGGCAATTAGATAAAGCTTCGAATTCAAGATTTTGTACATAATAATAGAAACGTGCTAAACGTTCAAGTGAATCATCACCATCTGCAAAGAAATTATCAATATCTGCACAAATCTTAACATAATTTGTAGCAGCTTTCTTACTTGCAGACATATTAGTAATAATTGGTTTTAACAATGGATAGAATCCGATAATCAATTGTAAGAAATCTTTTGTTTCGGCTTTTCTTAATGAAGCTAATGTAATAAATATTAATACAATACCTACAAGTAACATCGCATAAATATAGAAGAAACGAGATAAGATATAATTCCTCTTAGCTGCTTCAATTCTTACCAAATAAAGATATGAATAATCATCTGATACATGATCAGGAACAAGTACAGGAATATGTTTAACTTTAGTGGATTTAGCTTTGCTTAAACCTTTTCTAATAGCTAATTCTTGTAACTTGTTAGTCATTTCTCTGTCATATTCAATCTTAGAGAATGTTGAACCAGTTATCTCAATTTCAAATAATTGCTTCTCTAATATAGCACTTTCTACAATATTACTTCTAAGTTGACCTGTAAGGTCAGTAATAATTGTAATTGCAAATGAAAGAATAGTCATTGCAAATCCAATTTGTTTTAAGGCTTCAATTTGGCTCATGACTACAGAAATAATAGCTAAAAAATATAAACCTAATTTTAAAATTTTAGCAAGTCTATAACTAGACTCAGATGCATACTTAAATTTAAGTGCACTTTCGGTTAAACTTCGATCTTTTACTTTGTTCATAAATAGTCTCCATAAAACCCTTTTTAAACTAAATATATTATATATAATTATTTATGAAATGTCAATTATTGTCGAAAAACGAGTGTTTTCTCTAACTTACAACCGTACTTGCATCTTCAATAGTTAAATTTTGAAGCCATTTGCCTCTTTTTACTAAGATAAAACCTAGTACTGATTTTAATATGTCGAGACCTCTAACAATTAAATAAATATAGATAATATTTAAGTTAGTCGCCATAGCTAATATCCATGAGACTGGTACATATACTACTAGCATAAAGCCTGTATCAAGAATTAATGTCTCAAAAGTTCTTCCACCAGCCTTTAATGTATAATAATAAATAATAGATAGACAATTAGCGAATAACAATACACCATAGATAATAATTAATTTAGTAGCAATCTTCTTTTGTTCATTATCAATTTCTTTAAAAATGTTAGGTAATACAAATGAAGTTGCGACAAGTATTAATCCTGTAAATAATGATAAATATATACCTAAGAAACTTAATTTTTTATTGTCATCACGAGCTTTTACAAAATCCCCTTGTCCTAAATCTTGTCCTACAATTACTCCAATACCAACAGATAAACCTTGTATCAAAATAGTGATTATATTAGATATTGTTGTTAGTACAGAAATAGCAGCAAGCACACCATCTCTTTGACTAAAAGCTAAAGTTTGTAAAATATTACCAAGCGCAAATCCAATTTCATTAATAAATAACAAATAAGATTTAGATAAGATTTTCTTAACAATACCTTTTTCAAATTTAAATGGTTTAAATACGTTTCTAAAGAACAAAAACTTCTTTAACCTAGACAATCCAATTAGGAACAACATTTCACAAATACGTGAAATAATGGTTGCATAAGCAGCTCCTTTAGCCCCTTGTTTAAGACCCAATATGAATACCAAATTTAAAATAGTATTTACTACAAGCGCCACTATTGATGAATACATCGCATATTTAGTTAATCCCATTTCACGGTAGGTTGTCGAATAAATATACCCAATAGTAAATGGAATATAAGATATAGCAATTAGTCTAAGATAATCCATAGCTTCATTAAAAATAAGATTTCTATTAGTATCAGATTTACAGTATTGCCATACCAAATGATGACCAAAGATATATATTATAGGAATTATTATAAGTAAGAAAATAAATGAAGATATAATCTTAAATCTATAGCAATCTCTAATTCTATCATAATCTTTCTTACCAGTGAATTGTTGAATAAAAACACCAGCACCTTCTAATAAACCGAATATTGCCAAATTGTATAAATACGTAACCTGGTTAGCAGCATAAACACCTGAGACAGCTTCATTAGAAACTGTACCAACCATAATATTATCTAGGAATGAAACCAAAAATGTGACAAACCCTGATAACATGACAGGTAAAGCAATTTTAATAAATTTAGACAAAAAAGTTTTATCTTTAAAGCATGAAAACATACTAGAACCTCATTTCCATAAGATATTATCACATATTAAACAAAAATTAAAGTTTTTGGACCAAAATGGCGCAATAAAACTATATTTTGCTTACAATATTTGATATAATGTAAGATGTTTGAGGTGAAGTATGGAAAACAGTCGTACTGTAAAAACACATTCTTGGCTATTTAGCTTTCTTATGCTAATAATACCAGGAATTAATATTATTTATTTAATAAGTCTTGCCCTTGGCTTATCACATTATGACTCTAAAATTTCACTTGCAAGAGCTTTAATAGTTGTTCTTCTTGTAATTATAGTATGTCATTTTGGATTTATTGTAATTAAATTATCAATAAATGGTTCAACATTTGAAACACTCGGACAAGGGATTAAAGAATATTATATAAATATCTATAACAATCTTGTAGAAAGTATTAAATCATTCAAATTTAAAAATATTTTCAATTCAAAATAAAAGAAAAAATCAGTCAAATTGTTGGGATCAAACAAAATGACTGATTTTTTTATGCATTAGAAACACCATCAACTATATCAACTAATAGAACTTCTGGCATAATTTCAGTTTTAGAATAATATTCATTCATAACTTTTTCTTTAAATGATTCAAAATCACTAGTTTTAATTAAGGCAATCGCACATCCACCAAAACCAGCTCCTGTCATACGAGATCCAATCGCTCCACTATTTCTAGCAGCTTCGGTTAATGAATCCAAATGGAAACCAGTAACTTCATAATCCTCTTTTAATGACATGTCAGAAGCATTTAAAAGCTTACCAAGAGTGTTAATATCTCCTTTGTTCAATGCTTCTACAAATTGATTAACTCTATATTCTTCACTAACTACGTGCTTAATTCTTTTTTTAATATTAATATCATCAATGAAACTTAAAGCTTCATCTAAATCATCATTACTTAACTCACATAAATTTTTAATATTATAATGATTCTTTAAAACATCTAAAGCTTTGTTGCATTCAATTACACGTTCATTATATTTAGATTCAGTTAATTTTCTCTTTTTGTTGCTCTTAAGAACAACAAATGAATAATCATCAATTGACATCGGACAATATTTATAATCAAAAGTTGCACAATCTAAAAATAATGCATTATTCTTCTTACCAAGAGAAATAATAGCTTCATCCATAATACCACTTGCAACATTACAATAATTATTTTCTACATCTTTTCCATATAAAGCGATATCTTCTCTTGAGATATTAAGATTTAATATATCAGATAAGAAATAGAATGTTAAATCTAAAATAGCAGCACTACTTGATAAACCTGAGCCAACAGGAATACGAGAATCATAATAAATATCAAATCCAGATTCAAATTTGATACCTTTCTTTTTCAAAGTGTAAAATACACCAACTGTATAAATGGCCCATTCAAACTTATTATCAAATTCTAAATGTTCTAAATCAGTTTCAATTATAGAATCAAAATTAGTTGAATAAATTCTAATCTTATCATCATTTCTTTTTGCTACATTAGCATAAATATATAGACTGATACAGGCCGGCAAAACATGGCCTCCATTATAGTCAATATGCTCACCGATTAAATTAATTCTTGCGGGAGCTTTATAAAAGTATTCAGGTTTTACCCCGAATACTTCTTTAAAAGTCTTATTTTTCATCTTTTATACCAGCTGCAAGCTTAACACATTCGTAAGCTCCGTTATAGTAACCTTCCTTCTTAAGCGTATTAATACGATTAATCATATGTTTCAATAGTGATTTATCGCTAATTAAACTATCAAGCATTTGGTTCATTTGAGCCTTTTCAGGACATTCAAATGTTCCATCACCCATTTGACTAGAATAAATTGCACCATAGACTTCGTGTCCACCAATGTGACGCATAAATACCTTAGGAATAGGATAATATGCTAATTCACTTGGTTTTGTTACAAGTAAATCTGCTTCAGGCATTAGTAAATTTGTTGAATAAACAGCTTCAAAAATGTTGTCATTGCAAATACAATATACGCCAGTTGGATCACTTGTTCTTAAAGTTTTTGCAAATACTTTAAATGATTCATATTGGTTAAAGTAATTTTTAGTACTTTCAATATTCTTAATTTTCTTAAGCATTTCATAGTAAACATTCTCATGATCACCAAAGTTAATAAATAAAGTAACCTTCTTTTGGTTAATATAAGGTACTAAATGCTTAACCATGTTTAAGAATAATTCAAATCCTGCACCAGCACCACCAACAGTCATTAATATTCTAAGTGGCTTACCTGATTCTATTCTTTCTAATCTCTTTAAATTATCTTCTTCAAGATTAACTAAAAGCTCGTGATCAATATAACAACCAGTCATCTTAATTGAGTCATCAGGCATTGGTTTTAAAGGCTTCTTATCAAAACCACTTAGCATCTTGTATCCAAGATATGTAAATGGAGTTTGTACAGCATGAATTGCACCTTCAGATAAATGTAGTGCCATAGGCCAGTTATCAGGAATTGCATTTACGACATGAGTCATACCAGCATGAATTGCTGCTTGGCTTGGCCATGCATGAGTTGCAATATATGGAATATCCTTTGGAATATTTCTAAAAATAGGAGTTAATAATTCAGAATTCTTTTGGTCACCAGCATTATAAGTAATTTTCTTAAATCCTTCACTATTCAATGGTTCCCATACAAATTTATTGAAAAGCTTATTCCTTTGGCTGATTCTAGATCCTAAAGAATATAAATTATTTTGATATCTAATCATCTTACTACCTGTTTGATCAAAACTAGCAAGGTCTAGCCAAACAGGTGTGAATCCTAAAGCTTTAGCACAGCTAGCCATAGCCATAGATATTCTATAATGTCCAAAGCCCATTCTGATATTTCCTACAATAAGTGGTTTTTCAGGCCATGATTCGTTTGCATTTTTAAACACAATATTGCTTGCATCCATAAAATCAAGAGTTTTAATTGATTCAAAGCCTATTTTATAATCTTTATTTGAATCATCTCCAAATTTTCTTAAAAATTTCTTTTTACTCTTATTAGCTTTTTTAACAACCTTTTTAGGAATAGGGTTCCCAAAAATAACACTTGTCTTATCTTCCATTTAAAACACCTCTTGTTGTGTCATAAGCTATATTTTTCTTTGTATTATCAATTTCATAGCTTATATAAATAATTTCATTTTCTTTTCTAAATTGAACGTTTTTAGCGTTTTTAAATAAATTTAAAGCTTCAGCTAAAATTTCTTTTTTCTCATCGTCATAGCAAGAAATATTATCGCTTGTCATAAGAACACTTGAGAATAAAGAATTAATAGTAATTAAAGCTAGTTTTTGTTCATTTGATAATTCAATATTATTGTCTCTTAATAAGAACACGTCTGAATCATTTAAGAATAAATGCTTGTCAAATAAAGATCTATATACCGTATTTTGAACCGTATTTTTTGTTGAATTTCTTTCACGATGAAGTAATCTCATATAAGGAACATCATCAAATTTTAAAGAAACATCTGGTCCTACTCTTAAATAATCAAAGTTTTCATAACTATTAAATAAGTTAGCACCACAACCTAAAATTAATTTGTCAGACAATATTTCTCTTAAGAAATTATATGTATATTGTTGCCATTCAGCTCTAGTATAACCATCTGGTACGATAATAGATGCGCCATAAACAAAATCAAGTTTAAAGAAATCGAAACCTAAATCTTTAAAATAATTTAAAGATTTTCTAACATATTCCTTAGCTTCATCTTTTGTTAAGTCAAGAGAATAGAAACCGCCCCAATTACAACCGCACTTAACAGGATTTCCATTCTTTTTGATAAATAAATCAGAATGTTCTTTAAATAAATTCGAATCAGTTTCACCAGCAAAAGGCGCAACCCAAATACCAGCTTTTAAACCTTTAGCGTGAATTTTATCTACTATTGGCTTTAAACCATTAGGAAACTTCTTTTGATCAACACTTAACCAATCACCAACTTTAGTTTCATAACCATCATCAATTTGGAATAAGTTGAATCTACTATCCATTCCATCTAAACAAGACAAAATAATATCTTCATTAATATTTTGGTAATGATTATACCAAGATGAATAGCCAAATATTCTTTCACCATTTCGTACAAAATCTTTATTAAATGATTCAAGACCTTGGTAATAATTATTAAATAATTTGTAGTCAAACACTTTAAATGATTCACCTGCATGTAATTTCTTACCTACAACATCACTCACTAGACGAATGAACTTATTTTTATAATATTCAATAATTAAATATGCATTCTTATGATTCTTTGAATAAATGAAGCATGATTTATTACCTTTTGAATAAAATAAATCATATCCATGCAATTTATTTCTACTGTAATGATAGAAAGTTGAATCACCATATGCATTAAGGCCATAAGATTGACATACTTTTCTTCTTAAAAGACCTTTATTAATATTCTTTTCAACTTTATTATTATTCAATTCAAAGGAGTCTGTCCAACTTTGATAACCATTGAAAAACAAGTTACATTTCTTATCGAACTTGAAATCAATATCAATATAAGCATTGATTAACTCTATATCCGAATTAACTCGAACTGTAATAATCTTCTCATTTTCTATATTTTCTTCAATAATTTCTAAATCACTATTGGATTCCGTTGTATAAATGACTGAATCCTTTTTATAAAGTAAAAACATATAGACTCCTTTAAACAAATATTATTCTTTATCTACTTCTTGAGTAGTAATTTCTTCACTATTTAGATCCTCATCTAAATTCTCAGCTGCTAAATATTCTTTATCGCTTTCTTTTGCAATAGCTTTCATAACTTTCTTTTCATTATAGAACATAAGAATTACTGCACCAAGGCAACAGAATACAACTGCAACTATTGCAACAATCATCAATCCTGTAGGATTTGCTGAAATGTCATTCTTAGTAACATCTTGAGTAGTGCCTAAAATTGCAAGAGAAGTAAATGCAAGCATTGCAATAGATTGTCCTAATTTCATTGCAAATGTACGAGCCGCAAAGAACATACCTTCTCTATTCTCGTGAGATTCAATTGAATCTTTTTCAGCAACGTCAGCAACAATTGATTGAGGAATAATACCAAGTAATGCCATTGGTAATGCAGCAACAATACAAATTAATACTCCGTATACATAGCTAAGTACATTAGCATCTTTTAAATCTTTTTGAGTAATTGAGCAAATAGCTGTAATTAAATAAGCCAATGCAAGTCCAAAGAAACCAGCAATAGTTAATTTCTTCTTACCAAATTTCTTAACTAAGCCATTAACAACAGGGTAGAAACAAGCACTAAGTACGGTCATAGCACCCATAAAGATCATTGTATAAGAATCGGCAAGTTTCATTGATACAGTAACGAAGAAAGGTAAACCAGTTTGGAATAAAGTTAAACCAATCCAATACATAATATCACTTGCAGTGAAAACTCTGAAATCTTTATTCTTAAATGTCTTACCAAGAGATTCAAATGCATTTGTACCAGCAGGCTTAGCTTCAACAAAATCTGTTTCCTTTAATAAGAATGTAGGCAATAACATACATACACAAGCAATAATCGCTAAAACGATGAAACAAACTCTATATGACCAATAATAACCAAGACTACCTTGTAATAAACCACCAAATACAAATGGTGTATATGCTAATAATGTACCCGCAAAATAAGTTAATGAAATATATGTAGAAATATTCATTCTATCTTCTTGTGTTTTACCAAACTCGCTAATTAAAGCGTTATATGGTGTACAATAAATTGTCATAAATGTATAGAATAATACTAAGAAAATTGCTACCCAAGCAATATTAGCAGCATAATTACCACTAGCTTCAGCATTTTCAACTGGAGCTAAGAATACTAATACTGTAATAATTGCAAAAGGAATTGCTGCAAAGCGCATGAAAGGTAATCTTCTACCTTTCTTATTCTTACTATTATCAGATAAGTTTGCAACCATTGGATCAGTTACAGCGTCCCAAACTCTACATAAAGCTGTAATTAAACCAAGAACGGTTAAGAAACCTCCAATCACAAGTCCTGAAGGAATCAAGAATTTAACTCCCCCATCATGTGTCTTGTCATTAATTAGATAGAATGCAACAAGCCACGCATTAATAATTCCCCCTAAAATTGACCAACCTAATTGACCAATCGCAAAAATCCACATTTGCTTTTTTGTTAATCTGTTCATATTTTTTCCTTTCTAAGTCAAAACTTTTTATATAATTTTATTTTAAGTTTAAAAATAGGCAATGTCAATGAAAACGTTATCATAATTTAACAAAAATATACAAAAAGAATCGATATAAATTTAATTGTGTATATTTTACGCCATTTTTGGCTTTTATCAAGATGTTTTTTAATTATTAGTTAAAAATAAAAAAAAGCGCTTTGTTTAAAAGCGCTCACTAATAGCTGATTTTACCAAGGAAAAATGTCATATCTTCTCTTCTTGTTGAATCATTTAAAATATTAAAATATTTTGTTTTATTTTGATTATAAATCTTAATATAAACATCATATGAGTTATAAGTTAAACCATATAATCCTTGTTCGATATTTTTTAAAGTAAATTTATCACTATATTCAATAGTCTTTTCATTACTAATAAAATAAATTGTATAATATAAGTCTTTCAAATAAGGTGCATTAGTTTTAGTCTTATTATAAATTATAAAGCCTAAGTTGTTATTCTCTCTTACCACGTCAAAATAATTAATCAATGGTGCAAAACCAGAATACATATTTAAATAATTTAAGATATTTATATTATCCATCTTCAAATTAGATAAATCGTTAAGAAGTAAATTATCACAACTAAAATAAGTTAAATGAAATTCAAATAGTTTATCAATAACATCTTTAGATAATAAATTCAAATCAAAATCTTTATTTAAATATAATGAAAGATTTATATTATGTCCTTTTGACCAAGTAATGGTTGCTTGATCAAAATTATTATCAATAATTCTTTGGACTATTTGCCCATTATCATAAACACCAAACTTTGAAGTCTTTGCTAAATCTTTTTCACTAATTTCACTTAAATCACCACGTTCAATACCAACATAAGAATAAATGTAATCTAGTTTTGACAAAAAAAGTTTAGTGCTTGTTACATTTTCTAAATAAATATCAATTAATTTAGCTACATTTTGATTGCTAACAATATTTCCGCCAGACATATCACCTAATTTAGACAAAAAACCACATTCAAACGAATAAATAGTATAAGGATATAAATCAATAACTTTAACAATTTTTTCAAAATGCTTTAAAACCATATTGAAATCAGGTTCTTGATTATCTAATCCTTGAAATTTATCATAAGTAAATCTCAATACTAAGCTAGAATTATTGGCCCTAAAACAATTAAGAATATTTTTGAATTTATCAATGGTATTATCGCTAATTTCTAAATCTTCTACATTGTTAGTTTTCTTAGAATAATAAGACAAATCTGATAATAATAAATAGAAACCAGTTGAAGTATTCTTATCAAATCCTGTGATATTTTCTTCACTCCACGTTAGGTCAATTCTTTTTGCTAACCCTTGACCATCATTTGTAATATAGTCTGTGTTGTAATCGTAACTCAAATGACTAGTTAAAATGCTATTCTTGTTAACAGTTACAGTTTCTCCCGTTGTTGGATTTGCTTGACAGCTAGTCAAACAAGCCAAACATAATAACAATAAAATAATTATCATATCACTCACCCAACTATATTATATAATAAATGATTAAATTTTACAAAATAACAAAAAAAAGAACCTAAGTTCTTTTCTTATTCATTAATCTCATAACGTATATTATTATCTATTAATGTTTTTATGAACACATTGTCATCCATAAATTTATTATTTCCATAAAGATAAATAGCTTTATCACCATCACGATTCCAAAATACCACTAAGTATTTCTTCTTTTCGCTTGTATAAAATTTAGAAATAGTCACATCATCAAGTTTCTCAACAGAAATTGATTCAAGCTTTTCAAATGCTCCTCTGTGATAAAATATACCATTCTTAAATTCAAACTTAAATGTAAGAATGATATAAAAACCAGTTAAACCAATTCCAGTAAGAATTAATCCTGGTATAACTAAAATAGCAGCGAACCAAACTTTTAATTTCTTAAGTTCAAATCCATAATGAATGTCTAAATAAAGTGCTAATATTCCAATTAACACAGATAATAAGGCATAAAAAATATTTTTCTTTGGTAAATTATATTTAAATGAAATGATTTTGTTATCACGTTCATAATAAGTAATATACTTATTTCCCCTAATTTTTCGCTCATTAAAAATGTCCATATCTTTTCCTCGTTTCATTTATTATATAAAATTTTATAATAAATTTAAAGTAAAAATATTAACAGCCTTTACCATCAATTGAACAAGCTTGAATTGTAGAAACGTAAATCAAATCTTTATATCCTAATTCATTTAAATATGATTCCCAATCAGTAAAAACTAAGTCATCTTTAACTAGACAAGGAATTCCAATATCGCCAATTTTAATAAGTCTATCAAAAACATTTGGATAATTATCACGATAATGTAGAAATTCTTTTAAATTCTTTAATGAAGAATTTATATCAATATATTCATATTCAATTTTAAATTTATCAAAATTAGCTTTGCAATTAACGCAATCAGAACACATTTGACTTCCGTATAATTTTATCATATATATCACCATTTCAATTTTAACAATAAACATTTAAAATATCCAATTTAATGCCTATTTAGTTTTTCACTTGTTTAGTCATAAATTCATACATAGCTTTGTTAACTTTAACACTCTCTCTTAAAGTTACACTGACAACATTGTGAACATGACCTGCTAAAATATTCTTTGTATCTATATCAAGAAAAGTATATGGCTTATTATATTTATCTAAATCTTTTATAAGATCATATGACTCATTTCTCAAAAAATCATATTTTGAAGTGGAAATAAATATTTTCGTATTTAAACCTTCAATATACGTTTTAGGAGATAATGTTTCAAGATAATTTTTATTTTTATAGTTCTTACCAAGCACCCATCTTTTTAATCCATCAGTCATATTATTAAGTTCGCCATAATTTTGATAATTATAAGCCGGACAATTTAATAAAACACCACTAATCTTATAATCATTTCTACCAAGAATAGTTTTATGACTTACATTAATCGCATTAAGTAATGCAAAATGGCCACCAGCTGAGTCACCGGTTAAATAAATTTCATCATATTCTAAATCAAGTTTACTAAGATTATTGTAGATAAATGAAATACATCTATTTGTATCATCAAGTTCATCTACTGTTTCTATTCTTTTATTATTAAGTCTATATTCAACCAAGGCTACATCAATACCTTTTTTTAAAAAGAATTGGGCGAAATTGAAGTTGTCATTTCTTGATGCACCAACATAAAAGCCACCATGAATATCAACTAATAATATATTCATTCTCTCTTTATTTGTGTAATATAAATCAAATACTTGTCTTCTAGATGGTCCATAATGAATACTAGATTTATGTTTATATCTAGATCTATTTTGAAATAATCTTTTAAAGAAATTATGAACGCGTGCAATAGCCTTAAAAAAAATCAAATTATGCTTATGTAGTTTCATTATTTCATCTCACTTTGCTTACGAAGAGTTTTTGAGATTAACTTTTTAGGGACCATATGAGAAAATAGATGACCTAATTTAATTGAAAATCCAGGAACTATTTCAAATTTACCCTTAAGCATCTTTTTTACAGCGTATTTACCAACATATTCACTAGATAAGCTATGAATATTAAATTTAGCATTAGCTCTATTTTCAAAATTAGTCTTTACAGGACCAGGACATAATACTGATAATCTCACATGACTTTTCATATCTTTTAATTCTCTATAATAACCATGTGCAAGCGAATAAACAAATGATTTGGTGGCATAATATACATTCATATAAGGAGCAACTCCAAATGCAGCAGCACTTGCAACAAACATAACATGTCCCTTATCATGTTGTATAAAACGAAGAATAAAAGCCTTGCATAAAATTAAAGTAGCAATATCATTTAGTTTAACCATATTAATTTCTTTTTTAATATCTGTATTAGTGATTCTTCCGATATCTCCATATCCAGCATTATTAACAAAAATATCGATATCTAAATCTTTAGTTTCTTCAAGTAATCTAAAACATTCATCTTCACTAGATAAATCATAAGATAAGAATCGTACATTAGTTTTAACCACAGATTTAATATAATCTAAATCATTTTCTTTTCTTGAAACTAATAATAAATCGTATCCTCTTTTCGCTAAATTAATAGCTATATCTTTACCTATTCCTGTTGTACCGCCAGTAATTAGTGCTATCATCAAAACCACCTCTTTATTTTTATTATACAATATGAAGAAAAAAGATTAATAGCAAAATACTATTAATCTTTAACATTTTTATAATTCATATCTGTAATATCCAACATTATCATTAGAATCAAAGCGAATGAAGCCAACCGATTCAAATAAATTTATTGCATATTTATTTGAATCATCAATTATACATTCAATTTGAACACAATCTTCTGTCTCTCTTTTAATAATTTGATTTAATATCTGTCTACCATATCCCAAATTCATAAAATCGGGATTTACAACAATATGATTAATAATAAGTGACTTTTTATTTAGACAGTTACATATATTTAAAACAACATATCCTATTAAAGTCTCCTCATTATAAACAGCATAAACCTTATCCTTAATCTTATCCTCATGAGGCCCATATTTTACATTATTATAATATTCTAATTCTGATTGGAACGTCTCATCATTCATCGCATAATGTAAAACATTATAATTCTTTCTCCAATGTTCCATAAGTCGAGCCGAAATATTAGTCTGATTTAAAAATGTCAGCATATAACCACCCCTAAAATATATAGACATTTTTTCTAATTTTATTTTATCATAAATTATAAATAAAAAAAAGTAGACAAAAGCGTTAAACTTTTGTCTACAAATTTTATTCTTCTTCGCTTAATGCGATGACATGTTTAGCAAAATCCATACCGCATTTTAACGCAACACCAATAGTTTTAGCTCCCTTAACAATGTCACCACCAGTGTAAATGTTTGAAACACTAGTTTCAAATGCTTCTCCATAAGACTTAACAGCTTTAATATAACCATGATCTGTTTCAATCTTTCCAACATTCCAAACAGCATTATCAGGAATTTGACCAATAGCACTAATTACATAATCACAAGGAATTGTAACAAATTCACCAGTACCTACAGGGCTCTTTCTACCAGATGCATCAGGTTCACCTAAAGTCATAACCTCACATTTGATGCCTTCAACATGGTCTTTACCTAAAATTTCAACTGGATTAGTTAAGAATCTTAATTCAACTCCGTCGCCTTCAGCTTGACTCATTTCGGCAGGAGTACATGGAGCTTCAGCTCTATCTCTTCTATAAACAATAATAGTCTTATTTGCACCACTTCTAACGGCACAACGAGCACCATCCATTGCAACATTACCCGCTCCAACTACGACACATGTTCCATTTAAAACAGGTTTTGATTTCTTTAAATTTAATTTATCATCAAAGTTAAAGTCTCTCAAAAATTCAAGTGCATTCAATGAACCATTAAGGTCATCTCCAGGAATACCTAAATGTCTAACTTTAGTTAATCCAAATGCTAAATAAACAAAATCATACTTTTTTGCAAGCTCTAAGAAATCACTTTCCTTTAAATCTGAGCCAAAGATGAAATTACCACCTAATTCCTTTACAGGATCAACTGATTTATTTACAGCTTCTAATTTGATACGGAAGGCAGGAATTCCAAAAGCCATAACACCGCCACCAAAATTTTCTTTTTCATAAATATCTACATGATGTCCTTTAGAAAGTAACATCTTTGCGGCGCCTAATCCTGCAGGACCTGCACCAACAATCGCAATCTTATAACACTTTGCCATATAAAAATCCTTTCACAAAAAAGTTAGTAAATAATCTAACTACTTTCATTATACATTAAAATAATCTTATTTGATAATTAAATTGCATAATATTTGAAGAAAAAAATAAAAGGGTCAAGCCCTTTTATTACATATTAAACATAACTTGTCTAGCACGTGCAGCAAAATATTTAAAAATAGATAAATCAACATCAATAAATGATTCATCCTTTAATACATCTCTAGCAAACTCTTCTTCTTGTCTGCGGATTGCATCAATACTAGATGTAGAATCGAAACCTTTTTTGACCAAATACGAAACAAATTTGCTAACAGTATCTTCATATTTTTTACCGCTAATTTCATTTAACAATGTCATAATATTTTCGCCTTCTTCAAGTATATTATAATCCTCAAATAAAAAAATTAAAGATATGAAAGCTAAAAAAATTAAAGATTATGGTATTGTCTTTTGAATTCATACATCTTACCATCAATGATATTCATGAATGTGTCAAAGTCAATATCATCACTGTCAAACAAACTGTAACCATAACAATAAGTTAAATCATATGGTAACTTCAAATCTCTTTTACTTATATTTAAATTTTCATCAAGTAATGATATAAATTTAGATACTTCTTTAAAATTTGTACTATTAATAAATACTAAAAATTCATCTCCGGCATATCTTAAGCAAGTACACTTTGTAAAATTTGAACAATTTAGAGCATTTGCAAATGTGAGTAAGGCCTTATCGCCTTCTTTATGCCCATAAGTATCGTTAATAGATTTAAAATCATTAATATCAAACATGATACCAATAACTTTCTTATGCTTAAATCTATGAACTAATACATCAATATAAGCTCTATTAAAAATACGTGTTAAATGATCACGATAGATTGTTTCATTTTGCAAACTAGATATAACACCAGTTAAGGCAATAGCAACAAGGGCTAAAATAACAGATACATTAGGAAAAAATGATCCTAGGATAGTTCCTAAAAAAACCGGTAGTAAAATAGCCCAAATTGGCAATAAAGACAAGCCTCCATTTTTCTTTCTTGCGTATAAATAAACAACAAATGAACTTGCCATATATATAATATTTAAATCAAACATAATATAATAACCAAACAATCTATGATATTTATTATGAACATCCAGTTCAAATATAAGAGGTTTAAACAAATTAATTAAAAGTAAAAGAGCCCCAATATATAAAGGAATAGCAATTAAAGATTTATATTTTCTTTTAATATTACCAAACATATGCTTGAACACAAACATAAACCATAAATAAGAAATAGATAAGTATGCTAAATATTGATAACTATTTAAAATTAAAATTACGAATCTTGGAACATCTTCTGATTTAGAATCGCAAAAAAATAGAAATGGCTCAACTACACAAGACAATAATGTGCAATCAAATAGGCTAAATATATCTTTAAGTTCATACTTTGGCAGAAATAATTTTCTTCTTATTGTATAACTCATTAGCAATAATAAAATAACTGCCAAAAAGTTTGTAATATAAACTTCACAATTAGCCGTCATAACCAATTCTCCTTTACCATTCTCAAATTATAATATTTTTTTAAAAAAATAACAACAAGAAAATTTTCGAATTATCAAACAACTTAATTATAAGTTAGATTTTACATTTAAAGTTTTATAAATAAGTTCTTTATTTAAATTAATACCAATAATAATTATTACAAGTTGCCCATTATCTTTCAAATTATAATTAAAAGAATCTTTAGTCGCATTGATTTCTACAAAAGTTTTATCTTTTATAAAGCCTTTTACTCTAATGATGTTGCCAAATGTTAAATCACAGAACATTAATCTTAATTTATCTTTTAAAAAATCTAATTCAATATTTTGGTTCATAATAAACATTGTGTCAAAATTATTAAAATAATTTCTTTTAACAAAATCAGCATTCTTATAACCAGAATTAATGATATTATTAAAATCTATTGATTCGCTATAAAGAATATCAGATGAATCAAAATTTCTTGTCGAGTCAAATTCTTTATGAATTTGATTTAGTTTAGAAACATTAAAAAGTTCATTACCCTTTCTTTTAGTTACAATAATTTTAGAAGCATGTGCGGTTTCATTCACTAAAAAATATTTTTCTTCTTTTGTTAAATTATTATCATTTATATCAATTAAAGAAAAAATATTCCCAATTTTATAATTATTAATGAGAGGTTCTTCATACAAAGGATCAAAAAATTCATCAGTATCATATAAACCACTAGGTTCAACTATTACTCTAGTGTATGACTTCATCATAATAGTGATAAGCTTAGTTCTAAATCTTCTTCTTAAAGAAAAAACATCACCGCCTAATACAGATTCAATATCATAATCTTTATTCTCAAGAAGCATAGTATCAATGTTGATAGCACCAAAATCATTCTCAATGACGCAAACCTTTTCTCCTTTTGACACTAAATATGATGCATACTTTTTTATAAATGTAGTCTTTCCACTACCTAAAAATCCTGTAATTAAATCAATTGTAATCATAAAATCACCGCTTATATTTTATAACATTATAATTTTTTTTAAAACCAATTATTAAAATATGTTATAATTAAGTTAACAATAGAAAAAGGAAGTATATATATGAAAAAAACATTTTTATCCTTGCTAGGATTAATTTCTTTATTTTCGCTTTCAGGATGCAATTCAATAACTGCTGTAAATATTGACGGAGATCCTAAGGTCGTTAAAAAAGAATTAGATTCTAGTATTACAAAATTTGAAACAGATTGTTTGAACGTAGGAAAAGATGCCTTAATCACATACCAATATTCTAAAGATGAAACAAGTATAAATATGTCTTACAAATCAGGTCTTGATGAATATGGTATTGATTTTCAATATGGTTTAGGAAAATTACTTGTAAAAACTAATTCTAATCAACAACTAACTAATACTGGTTTAGAAATCGTTGTAAAAGGAGCTTTTAAAGAACTTTCATTAGACGGAAATTATAGTTTCAAATTTGATGGATTTGGTGCAAACCAAATGAATATAGTTATCAACGGTAACATAAATTTTACAGGTGAAGATTTTGAAGCCGGTAGCAAATACGATATAACAGTAAACGGTACTTCTAAAATGTATGCAAAAGGAGAAACTGATAACTTATTCTTAACTATCAATGGTAAAGCTAACGCTAACTTTAAAGAACTTGTAGCAAAATCAAGTACCATCTCGACTCAAGGTGCAAGTGAAGTTGAATTATCTGTAACAAATACCTTGGCATATACAATAAATGGTTCTTCTCATTTAGCTTATTATGGTAGTCCTCAAATAACACAAAAAGTTAAAAATGGGCTTGCAAC
>Ga0247611_10004399_pt1 | contig 19575 bp, 18 predicted proteins | sample 177DNAGHGhighgp2_FD_192422 | JGI IMG/M metagenome (GOLD analysis project Ga0247611, IMG submission 192422) | Sheep rumen microbial communities from Palmerston North, Manawatu-Wanganui, New Zealand - 1770 DNA GHGhigh gp2 | ecosystem: Host-associated > Mammals > Digestive system > Stomach > Rumen...
TGATGAATGGTTCACGCTGCGGAATCACTTGTTTGATATCTTCGTCTTTCAGCTTCATGCAGGAATATTCTGTTCAATGTAGTCGTATAAGTCGTTGAACGTCTGAATTTTGTGCAGCTCTGCAACAGGAATGGTTACCTTGTAATTCACCTGCAGCAGTGCCACCATATCCACCAGACTCAGACTGTCAAGACTCAAAGTTTCCTTGATGTTTGCATCTGGAGTGATGTCACTTACTTCTACTTCAAACTCACCTGCGAGCAGCTCATTAACCTGCTCAATAATTTCATTTCTTGTCATTGTTGTTAATTGTTTATTATTTAATGTTTAATGTTTAATTTTACATGTTCTTCACGATCAGTGTCGAATTGGTTCCTCCGAAACCGAACGAGTTGCTCAGGAACTGGTCGAAGGCTATCTCCTTGGTCTCACCCAGAACATTGATGCAGGCCGTCTCTTCGTCGGGATTCTCGAAATTCACGTTGCCGGCAATGAAACCGTTCTTCATCATCAGCATCGAATAGATAATCTCCGAAGCACCAGCCATCCACATCTCGTGACCCGTCTGACTCTTCGTTGAAGTCACGGGCACATTACAGTCGCCGAAGAATTGGGCAATAGCCTGTGCCTCACGGGCATCACCAATCTTGGTCGAAGTAGCATGGGCGTTCACATAGCCAATCTCTTTCGGACTGACGCCGGCATCCTTCAGACAGAGCTCCAGCGAACGTGCAGGTCCAGCCACATTAGGCGTCGAGATATGGTCACCATTACCCGAGAATCCCCAGCCTACGATTTCTGCGAGGATGGGAGCACCACGACGTACGGCACTCTCGTAACTCTCCAGTATCACCGTTGCAGCACCACCGCCCGGCACCAGTCCGTTGCGGTCGCGGTCGAAGGGACGGCTGGCCTTTGTGGCGTCATCGTCGTCGCGCAAGGCAAACGACTGGATACCGTCGAACGATGCCACGCCATACATGTTAGCTTCCTGAGCACCGCCACAGACCACACACTCCTGCAGGCCGTTGCGGATGAGCAGTGCACCCAGTCCGATTGACTGTGAACCGCTGGCACAAGCCGCAGAGGCGGTCAGGTTGATACCCTTCAAGTGGAACAGGCATGCCAGGTTCATCGTCACCGTCGAGTTCATCGACTGGAAGATGGCACCACTGCCACAGGCGGCCGTCGAACCGCAATTGCGGAACTTGTCGAGGGCAAGCATCGTGGCCTCGGCTACGGAGTCGTTACCATAAATGATACCCACCTCGTGCTGGTCGATATAGTCCTGATCCATGCGGGCGGCCTCCAAGGCATCTTTCGTGGCCATATAGGCATACTGCGCCTCCTCGGGCATAAACTGCCGCTGGTTGCGACCGATAAACGGTTTCAAGTCAGGACGTGGCACATTGGCTGTAAACGGTGAGCGGAAACCCGCATCGACACGTTCCTGACTCTTGATGATTCCACTCTTTCCTTCATACAGGGACTGGCGCACCTCGTCGAGCGTTACGCCCAGACACGACCAGATTCCCATTCCTGTAATTACTACGCGATTCATTTTATAATGTTTAATCTTTAATGTTTAATGTTTTCGTATAACACCTGCGGCGCTTGACCGTCTCCGGGTGCAGCGGCTTCCACTGCGACAGTTCACGAACGTTGTCCTCCAACTGCGGGCCCGTCTCAGCCCAGCGGAATCCATACTTATTATATATAGGTATGAGGTCTTCGAAGAACAACGCGTTCACACCATAACCCTGCAGGTCGGGACGCACGGCTATCAACAGCATCTCGGCATTGTCCTCACGCTTCCATTTCAGTGCCTTCAGCAGATGATACCAGCCAAACGGCCAAAAACTACCACCTGCCTTGCGCATGGCCTGCGAAAGACCGCCCATCGTGACGGCAACGCCTACGACGTTGTCCTTGTCGTCCACAATGACAGGCACAAGATGTAAGTCAACAACGGGCAGGTATTTGTGTACGAGCTCGTCCACCTGCTCTTCCGAGAATCGGGTAAATCCGAACAACGGCGCATAGGCCTCGTTCAACAAGTCGAAGACCTTCTTGCCATAGCCCTCTCGAACCATGCGACTAGTCACCTTGATCACCTTCAGCCCCATCTGTTCTCGACAGTACTGGGCTACGCGCTGGTATCTGGCGGGAATCTCCTCAGGCACATTGATACGAATCTGCACCCAATCCACCTCCTTCTCCAGCCCCAAAGCCTCCATGTGGCGGGGATAGTACTCAGGGTTATAAATGGTGCTGGACGACCCTAGCATGTCAAAATTCTCCAGCAACATACCCTCCTTGTCGAAGTCGGTGATACCCAAGGGACCCTGTATGTGCGTCATGCCATACGACCGTCCCCACTCGGAAACGGCATCTATCAAGGCTCGCGACACGTCCAAGTCGTCAATGAATTCTATCATCGAGAATCGCACACATTTCGTCTGCCACTTCTCGTTGGCGCGCTGGTTGATGATGCCCACAATGCGACCAACAGGCTTTCCGTCCTGATAGGCCACAAAGGGCTGGAGACGTAATGTGCCTTGCTCAGCTTTTTTCTTTTCAGGGTCAATCATCTCACGGACTTCGCTACGCAAGTCAGGCACATATTGCGGACAATCGCGATAGATGCGGTCGGTCAGATGAACGAAATCATTCACCTCCCGCCGGCACGTCACTTTTGTCACCTCTATCTTATTCATCCGTTGTTGTTTTTTTAATTGCGCGCAAAGGTACGAAAAAAATCCCATTTAACAACGTTTTTTCCTATCTTTTTTCCTCCACTATTCCATTCATACCCATTATTGGGTACTTTTCGGACATTCCCCTTTCCCCACAAACGCCCAGAAAAATAGTACCACCACTTTCCTAATAAAGGCAGGTTGGGTTATTTGGAAATAAGGCAGGGTTATTAAAAAATACTCCGGAAGTATTTCCAATTACTCCAAGAGTATTTCCAATTACTCCGAGAGTATTAACAGTTACTTTAAGTAACGTCGTGCGGAGCTAGTTTTTTGTACCTTCGCCGGGCAAGGTCACATGGGGTCAGACGCGGAAGCGGATGTAGGTGCGGTCGTCGAAGGAGTTGTTGCCGGGGAGGAAGGCTTTCGTGGCCTTGAAGGTTCCGATGTTGAGTGGGTCGTCGCGGCGCTGCTGCTCGAGGCGTTGCTCGGATTCGGCGAGTGTGGGCAGGAGGAAGGGATAGCCGTCGGAGGCGAGCACGATTTCCCAGGGTTGGAAGTCGAGTGTGATGACACGCACGTATTGTTGTGGTATAGGGAATCCGTCGATGACAGCGTAGGTTTTGTTTTGCTGTTGCATGGTTTCGAGCATGTGTGGAATGATGGCGTCACGGGCGGTATCGTGCTGGAGGAAATGTTCAGCGGGCAGACCGCTGCGGCTGATGATGTCGGCACGCTGCTCGGCAAGTTCCTGTTCGTAGGGCTTGGGATTGTCATAGTATTGTCCACCGACGAGACAGTGGCAGTCGCCAATCATCCATATTTCGCGGTTAAGACGGCTATATACTATGGCAGAAGCGGTGAGGCGCTCCTCAGGATGGAGGGCAAGTCGCTGGATATCGCTACGACTGTAGTGACGTGCGACGGCCGCAGTGACGCCATTGCAGAACTGGTGACAGGTGAGAGTGCCCTTGGCATGACGGATGTAGCGGCTGACAAGTTGCATGCAGTAACGTCCGTTGGAGCGGAAGAGGCTGAAGCGGCGGTCGGTCTTCGACGTGGAGCCGTCGATGACAGCGATATAGTCGCGCGTGACGACGATGCCATCCTCGCATTTCTTTGCAGGACTCTTGGGGATAATGCTTTGTTCGATGATTTCCATGCGGCAAAGGTACGAAAAAGATACGACTCAACAATAAAAAACAACCATTTATTGTATTCGCCGTTCGAAAATTTGGTTCTTTGCGCTTTTATTTGTAGTTTTGCAGTCGAATATGAAGAAAGGACTGTTAGCACTGTCGCCCATCGGGGTGTTTGTGGTGATGTATCTGGTGACGAGCATCGTGGCAGGGGACTTTTATAAGGTTCCCATCACGGTGGCATTCATGGCAGCGTCGATGTATGCCGTCATGGTGTGCGGCGGCATCCCGTTGCGCAAACGCATCGATATCTACAGCCGTGGTGCCGGTACTGGGCAGATGATGCTGATGATCTGGATATTCATCCTGGCGGGAGCCTTCGCGCACTCGGCGAAAGTGATGGGTTCGATAGACGCAACGGTGAACCTGGCATTGGCCGTGCTGCCGTCGCAGATGTTGTTGGCAGGATTGTTTCTGGCCGCCTGTTTCATATCGCTGAGCATCGGCACGAGCGTAGGCACCATCGTGGCGCTGACGCCCATCGCGGCCGGTGTGGCGACACAGACGGACACGTCGGTGGCACTGATGACGGCTGTGGTCGTAGGCGGTTCGCTGTTTGGCGACAACCTGTCGTTTATCTCGGATACGACCATCGTGGCCACTCAGACGCAGGGCTGTAAGCTCTCCGACAAGTTCCGCGTCAACTCGTTCATCGTCATTCCCGCCGCAGTAATCATACTGGTGGTTTACGTCTTCATGGGACAAGGTATGGCGTCGCCAGCCAACGTGCACGACATCGAACTGCTGAAAGTGCTCCCCTATCTCATCGTCCTGATAATGGCAATTTTCGGTATGAACGTGATGGCGGTGCTGGCATTGGGCATTCTGCTGACGGGTGCCATCGGTATGGTACAAGGGGCGTATGACATGTTCGGATGGATGCAGGCCATGGGTCAGGGCATTATCGGCATGGGGGAACTCATCATCATCACCATGATGGCCGGCGGACTGCTGGAAATCATCCGTCACAACGGTGGCATAGACTACCTGATAGAACGGTTGACGCGACACATCAGCACGAAACGTGGTGCGGAGCTGTCGATAGCGGCTCTGGTGTCGCTGGTGGACCTGTGTACGGCGAACAACACGGTGTCTATCATCACCGTCGGCGGCATAGCCAAGCACATTGGCGACCGCTATGGCGTGGACAACCGCAAGGCGGCGTCGATACTCGACACGTTCTCGTGTATGATGCAGGGCGTGATACCCTATGGCGCCCAGTTGCTGATGGCTGCCGGACTGGCAGGACTGAACCCTGTGGCCATTATACCTTATTTATATTATCCGCTGGCCATCGGCATAGCGGCATTGTTCTCGATACTTTTCAGATACCCTAAACGATACTCATAATGGACATTATTCAACGAAACATAGAACGGCTCATCTACTTGGACGACCCCGCCGACCGCGAGGCCATAGAGCCAATGAGCGAGTGGAAATGGCAACAACTGTATAAGACGGTGGAAGCTTACGGACTGGGGCCGTGGATAGTGGACGGCATGCTGGCATACGCCGACGACTTCATGTTGCAGCCCTCCCCTGCCCTGCGCGACAAACTGTTGGCACTGGGCGGTGAGAAGAACCCCGAACGGCTGGAACGCTACGAACTGGCTATGGAGCGTGCGAAAGGCACACTCCACAAACTGAAACCGCAGTCGGTAAAGATGTATGCCAGCGACCTGCTGCACACTATCAGGAATATCGAAGAATAACAGCCGAAGGTCAAAGGTCGAAGGGCGAAGATTAGTGGTGCTTGAACCGGATGTCGCGGAGGGTATGACGGCCCATGAACCGGCTCTTATCGACGAAACCGTTGATGCCCACGATGCGACCCTTGGCGGTGTACTGCCACATGGTGTAGTCGCGGTCGTCGGCCAACACGGGCGGTTCGTCAGTGTACATGGCTACCATCAGTTGGTAGTCGTCAATCTTGCCCTGCAGGTGGCGGTTGTAGAAATTGCGGAAGGTATAGAGCAAGGGTTTCTGGTGGTAAACCTCCTCCACGAGATCAAGGAAATAGAACAGCGAGTCGCAGAAGACGTCGGTGGACAGTCCGCCCGTCGATTCGATATCAATCATAGGGATGAGGTCCTGTTCGCCCGGCAGGCACTGTGACATGAAATTAAGCAACTGTCGGCGCTGGTCGGTGAGCGGACGATAGAAATGGTAGGAGCCGACCTTCAACCCATGACGGTGAGCCATCTCAATGTTACGTTCGAAGGTGGCATCGATGCGGTCGCCGCCCTCGGTAGCCTTCAGATAGACGTACGACATATTGGTGCGCTCGCCCACAGTCTCCCAAAACACGTTGCCCTGGTAGTGGCTGATGTCGATGCCGTGAATATGGTTGCACGTATCCTCGCACTGGAGGTAGGGATTGCGTTCCTCTACCGTCACGGTGTCCTCGGACACGACGTCTTGTGCTGAGATGTGTGTTACAAAGAGCAATAATAATGTACTAAAAACAATCTGTATCTTGTTCATTTGAGTCGTTGTATTTTAAGTTGGTAATTGGTGCCGTTATAAGCAATGCGCATCACCCTGACGATGTCGTCGTCGGTAGGAGAAATCGCCAAAGCCACATGGCCCATCGTGCGACGGAGGTTGATTTCGACGCAAGGATGGAGGAGGCATTGAGGGCTGATGGTTCTCTGACCTGAAGGTCTGAGTGTGGCACGCAATGATGGATGATGGCTAACGGATGTGACAATCATCATGTCGACGCCGAAGGGTCCGCGGTAATCGCCAAGATCAAGAGAAGAGATTATCTTTTGCTCGATAGAATCAAGCAAACTCACTGGTATATAGCGACCTATGATTTCGCGCTTTGTAGCTTCCGTTGCCAAGATATTTCCCTCATAGGCACCATTGACTGTGTGGAACAACGAGAGCCCGAGGTAGTGGATGCCATTGTCGTCGACGCAGAATTCCATACCGAAATCGCGCACCTTATTATATAATGGCTCGACCATCACCGAGCCCTGTTGTGCAACCACATTACGAAACCACCCGGCCTGCATCTGGAATGGTGTGCGCCCAGTGCTCAGGAAACGAAGTCCCCGTCCGCTCGACGACCAAGGAGCCTTCATGACCACCTGACCATAGCACGCCAAGAGCGTTTCGACCTCATCGGCCGTCGTACACTCAAAGCTCTCGCCCACCGTGCCATCCATCTGTAACAACGGCAAGAGTCGGGAGGCCGTGCGACGATGCGACAACTGTCGGATATGGGTAATGTGTTCCTCCGAAGGCATCAGCGCAGCATTGATACCTGCACGCTTTAACGAGGCACGCAAAGCGAGGTTCCAACCCCAGGGAAGCACATCGGTCATCTGGTCGGAGTAAACGGACAGTTTAGCGGAAGTAAACCGCTCGTTTACTACCGGTAGATCGCGACACCCCAGGAGGCGCAGTCGGTGAGCCACGCGTCGGAAGGCTTTTTCGGCACTTTCAACGTGTTCCACCAGCACTTTATCGCCTTCATCGGCCCACAACGCCGGCAGGAAACCGAGGTCGGCCCTGAGCTGTCGTCCGGCATGGGGTGCGGTGAAGTTTGCCAGATTGCTGGCCAATGCTATGTCGTGTTCCGGATTGAATACAAGCAGTTTCATTTCGGCCGCGAAGGTACAAAGATTTGAGTGAAATACAAAGGAAATCACGTTTTTTCTTTTATTTCCCACCGGTTTTCTTGGTTATGTCAATTCTTTTATGTAATTTTACCGCCCAAAAGCTAATAAATATTGAAAATATGAAACCAGTAAAGATATTAAGCGTCGACGACGAGCAGGACCTTGAGTTGCTGCTGACACAATATTTCCGTCGCGAAATACGTAAGGGAGAATACCAGTTTTTCTTTGCCCACAACGGTCTGGAGGCCCTCACCCTTTTGTTGCGTGAGAAGGATATCGACATCATTCTGAGTGATATCAACATGCCGGAAATGGACGGTCTGACACTGCTCACAAAGGTAAACGAACTGCAGAACCCCGCCCTGAAGTGCATCATGGTATCGGCTTATGGCGACATGAACAACATCCGTTCGGCCATGAATAACGGAGCCTTCGACTTTGCAACAAAGCCCATCGACCTCGACGACCTCAGTTTGACCATCAAGAAGGCCATCGAGCAGATAGAGTATATCAAACAGTCGCAGGAGGAACACACGCAATTGGAGTCGCTGAAGACCGACCTCGCAGTAGCAGGAGAAATCCAGCAGGCCATCCTGCCACGTATCTTCCCGCCATTCCCCGAGAACGAGCACGAGCTCGACCTGGCGGCTATGATGACCCCGGCAAAGGATGTCGGAGGCGACTTCTACGACTTCTTCCGCATTGACGACGACCACATCGGACTGGTGATGGCCGACGTATCGGGAAAAGGTGTTCCCGCCGCCATCTTCATGGCCGTCAGCCGTACGCTCATCCGCACCATTGCCTTGCAGGGTTACGATCCCGGCGTGTGTCTGACGAAGTCGAACGACCTGCTGTGTAAAGAGAGCGTTGAATCGATGTTCGTCACCGTGTTCTACGCCATCTACAACATTCGCACCGGTGAGATAGACTATTGCAATGGCGGTCACAACGCGCCTTACATCCTCAAAGCCAACGGACAGGTGGAGATGATGCCCATGAGCCAGAACTGTCTGGTAGGAACCGTCGACGGTTGGCAATATACCAGCGCCAAGACCCAGTTGGGCGTTGGCGATACGTTGCTGATGTACACCGACGGCGTCAATGAAGCCTTCAACAGCGACTTCCAAGAGTATGGCGAAGACCGTATGGAGCAACTGTTGCAAAAACACAACGGCGACGACTGCCGCACCCTCATCGAAGCACAAATGAGCGACGTCAAGGCCTATGCCGGCGACGCTCCGCAAAGTGACGACATCACCATCATGGCCCTGAAGCGAAAAGCATGAACAAAACCGGCAAAATCATCTCCGCAATAGCCATTATAGCCGTCATCCTGCTAGGACACCACGTCTACTTGGTTAGTTCCACTCGCGATGAACTCGTCGAGAAGAATCAGGAACTGCAGGAAAAGCTTGACAAACTCACCAAGGAGGAGAAACGTTCGGTGGTGATGCAGAGCGTCAATGCCCAGATGGAGGAGATTGCCAACGAGGAACGCCGCATCAGTGACGAACAGCGCGAGGAGGCCATCGCACAGACGAAAGTTGCCGAAGAGATGCGCCGTAAGGCCGAGATAGAGCGCCAGAATGCCCTCGTCGCAGAGCAACGCGCCGTGGAAGCCTCCGAAGTAGCCCGAAGTCAGCAGAAGATTGCCGAAGAACAGCGCAGTCAGGCCGAACAGTCAAAGCGTATTGCCGACACCCTGACGTACATCAGTCTCGCCCGAACTCTCGGACAGACGGCTATCACACAGTATAAAGCCGATCACCACGACATTGCCGACCTGTTGGCTCACACCGCATGCCTGTTTACCGACCGCTATCGGGGTGACATCTATGCACCTACCGTCTATCAGGCGCTGGCAATGACCAGTCAGAGCAAGAATGTCTGGCATAAACACAAAGGCATCATTACCGATGTTGCCTTTTCCGACGAGAAATCGGGCTATATGATTACCTGCAGTACTTACGGCGAGCTCATGAAGCACACCAACTTCGAGAGCGGAAAACTGAATAGCGAAATGCTTGTAAGCAATCCCCGCTACGATTTCCGTGACCTCTTCATCGACCGGCCCAGCAACACCACCTACGCCCTGAGCCGTTCAGGTCATCTGGTCATTGTTGATAAAAACAAGAAGGTTCAGGCAATCGAGATTAACATACCGAAGCCCAAGGACTTAGATGTCAGCGGCGACCAGTTTATCATCTTCTGCGAATCAGGTATGGCGCTGTTCGATACCCAAAGCCGTACTATTGTTCAGGAAAAGAAGCTACCCTTCCAGATAGAATACATGACCCGCTACCAGAACTACCCCGTGGCTTTCGACCGTCAGGGTAACATGCACTTGATAAAAGGCTTTAACAACATCGAGACCAGCCGCGTTCCGGTGAAGGGTCAGGTGACGGCCTTCGCAGAGTCGAAGAACCAGCATCTCATAGCTTACGGCATGCGTGATGGCACCATCTACCTCTTCAATGCCAAAGGACAACAGACCCGTCTTGTCGGGCATCAGTCGCGCATCTCAAAGCTGAAGATCGATGGCATTCGTCTCTACTCGTCAAGTTTCGACGGCACAATGAATCTCTGGCTCACCAACGCTGCCAAGATTGAACCGATGACGCTCTTCACCACCCGTGGCTGGATCATCAATTTCACCTTCGACCTGAAGAAGACCCACGTATGGTCAGGCGATCAGAACGGCAATCTGACGCAGGCCCTCATCTCCGTTTCACAGATGCAAAAGCGTCTGCAGGCAAAACTGAAGCGTAACCTGACGCGCGAAGAATGGAACTACTACGTAGGCCGTAACGTGCCTTACGAGGAAGTCAAAGGAAAGGAGGCCAGCCGATGAAACGCCTGTCCCTCATCATCCTTTTCCTTGGGTCAATTCTCAATTCGTTACACGCCCAGGGCATCCCCTACCTGCGTAACTATCCTGCCACCGAATACATGGCTCACAACCAGAACTTCGACGTCATTGCCGCTGACGACGGCACGGTCTATGTCGCCAATTTCGAAGGACTGCTCTACTACGACAATGCCGACTGGCGTATCATCCACTCGCCGGGCATAAGCCGTATCACCGCCGTTTTCCAGGACCCCAACGGCGTGCTCTGGACCGGTGGATACAACTATTTCGGCTATCTCAAGATCGACCAGCGCGGCAACCTCCATATGCATCCCTGTAACGCCACTACACCCTTCCACGGCGAGGTACAGTGGATATGGCAGGAGAACGGCAACATTTTTTTCCTTGCCAGCAATAAGGAGATTTATGCTGTCCACAACGACACCTACCAATTGGCGCCAGGCAAGTCCTGTCCCACTTCCAATCGCAAGAACTATGCCATCGACGCTAACATTGAGATTACTCAGGTGGAAGACCTCGAGGACGGTCTGCAGGCACTGTCCACCAACGGCGACGGCGTCATCTTCGTCGACCCCGATGGCCGTGAACTGTTCCGTATCACCGAACAAAACGGTCTCTGCTCCAACAATGTCAGCCACATGGACTACAACCGCCACGGGCTGCTCTGGGGTGCTACCGACAACGGTATCTTCTGCATTGCATTCCCCTCCATCTACATGCATTTCACCTCCTACGAGGGACTGCGCGGCGAGGTACTGTCCCTTAAACAGCTGAACGGTCATCTCTATGCCGGAACGCTCAGCGGACTCTACCGTCTCGAAAGCAAGAAATTCCTGCCCGTTGCCAACATCACCCATGCCTGCTGGCAACTCGCCAATCAAGGCAATACTTTGTTGGCGGCAACGGCAAACGGTGTCTATCGCATTACGCCCGACAACCAAGCCGCCCGACTCACGCCCAACAATACCATGTCGTTGCTTGTCGAACAGGACGGCAGCTTCTATGGTGGCGGCATCGAAGGCGTCTACCACTATAATAACGGACAAAGCAAGCCCCTGAACGATATCGAGAAAGTCGTGAAGATCGTGCGCGACCCGTCGGGCAGCATCTGGTTGCAGAACCTCTACGGCAAACTGTGGCGCGACAAGGGTTCGGGCGTCTTCGAACCATTCACCCAAGACGGCAAAGACGAAATATCGACACTCGTCGACTTCGGCGACAAACTCATGCCCATCAGCATCAATACCACAACCCCCATCGGCTATCCCGCGTTCTCCTATCATGACACGCAGGACGTCACGTGGCTCACCGACAACAAGGGCAAAAGCCTCTACGCCTATAAGAACGGGACACGTAATGCAGAGCAGTCCGCATTCGTCTATCCGCTCATGGACTACTCCGTCCGCGCCATGCTCACCGACGGCAATCTCCTGTGGATAGGCGGCGACAAGGGCGTCAACATCGTCAACCGCAATTTCAAGGAAACATCCAAGAGCGCAAAGCCCCGACTGCTGCTTCGCTCCATCCTGCTGCGCGGCGACAGCGTCATCTGGGGTGGCTACGGCCCACAGCCACACAAACTCGACGAACTGCCGAGCATCGAACACCACATCGTCTTCAACTACTCCATCGACTTCCCGTGCCTGCTGCTCCCGACGCAGTACCGCACCCGCATTAACGGCGGCTACTGGTCGCCATGGGAATTCTACACCCGCGAAGAGTTCAGCAACCTCACCTACGGCAAATACATCTTCGAGGTACAGGCCCGCGATGCCTTCGGACAGGTGTCCGACATCGTCAGCATCAACTTCAGCATCGCAGCACCACTCTACCTCCGATGGTACATGATACTCCTCTACCTGCTTCTGGCGGCCATCGTCGTCTACGCACTCCTCCAGCTCCGTCTGCGCCGTCTCGAGAAGGATAAGCAACGCTTGGAGAACCTCGTGCAGGAACGCACCACCGAAGTTGTCCGTTTGGAGAAGATGGCCACGGTGGGTAAGCTCACTCAGGGACTCATCGACCGCATCCTCAATCCCCTCAACTACATCAACAACTTCTCGAAGCTCTCGCAGGGACTGGTTGGCGACGTAAAGGCCAACGTCGAGGACGAAAAGGAACACATGGATCCCGACAACTACGACGATACCATCGAAGTGCTCGACATGCTCAAGGGCAACCTCGAGAAAGTCAGCGAGCACGGTGCCAATACCACGCGCACGCTGAAGGCCATGGAGGAAATGCTCAAGGACCGTTCCGGCGGCATCATTCCCATGCTGCTCAATCCCATCCTCCAGCAGGACGAGAAGATGGTCAACACCTATTTCGAGAAGGAGATTGCCCAGGATGCCATCCGCGTCGTTTTCGACATCCCCAAAGAGGATATCCACATCAATGGCAATGCCGAACAGCTCAGCAAGACCTTCATGAACATTCTCGGCAACGCCGTGTATGCCGTCGTGAAACAGCGCAAGCGCCACCCCGACACGGCCTACCAGCCCGAAGTATCGCTGCGTGTCACCCTCGAAGCCCAGCAGGTGCGCCTCGTATTCCGCGACAACGGCATCGGCATCGAGCAGACCATTATCGACAAGATTTTCGACCCCTTCTTCACGACGAAGACCACCAGCGAGGCCGCCGGTGTCGGACTCTACCTCTGCCACGAAATCGTACAGAACCACGGCGGCACCATCAGCGTCCAATCCGTGAAACACGAATATACGGAATTTACGATTAACCTTCCGCGAATTAAGAATTGAGAGTTATGACTGATATTGAACAATTAAAACAGCAGTTGCAGCAACAAGAGAAGCTGGCCTCGCTGGGCATGCTCAGCGCCGGCATTGCACACGAGATACAGAACCCACTGAATTTCGTCATCAATTTCAGCAAGATGTCCAACAAGCTGTTGCGCGACCTGACGGAAATCATCGACGACAATGCCGACAAGCTGTCAGACGACGACCGTGAGGACGTGGCCGACATCATGAACGGCCTGCACGACAACATGGCGAAGATCGTCGAACACGGCGAACGAGCCATCAGCATCATCCAGGGCATCCTCCTCGTCTCGCGCGGCAAGGAGGACGAGTTCCTGCCCTCCGACGTCAACCGCATCGTCCACGAGTACGTCTGGCTCTCCTATCACGCCATGCGCGCCAAGGACAAGACGTTCAACATCACCATCCACGAAAACCTTCAGGACGGCCTGCCACTGATGATGGTCATACCGCAGGACCTCAGCCGCGCAGTGCTCAACCTCATGAACAATGCCTGCTATGCCGTCCACCAGCGCACGCTCAGCGAAGGCGACGACTATCATCCCGCCATCGACGTCACCACGGCCATGGACGGCGACCAGCTCACCATCACCATCGCCGACAATGGCGAAGGCATGAGCGACGACGTCAAGGCCCGCCTCTTCGAGAACTTCTTCACCACCAAGCCCATCGGCAAGGGTACCGGCCTCGGCATGAGCATTACCCGCGACATCATCGAACAGAAACATCACGGCCGTCTCACCTTCGAGTCCACGCTCAATCAAGGCACCACATTCACCATCACCATTCCCGTCAGGAAATCATGAACAAACGACTATACCTTATTATATTGTTCTTCGCCATCACCATGACGTCGGTGGCACAGACGGAAGACGAACGCTATCGCGCCATCTACGACCAGGCCGAACAGGACTACAGCATCGGCAGGATTGACGATGCACGCCGGACGCTCACCGCCAACATGAACAATTTCCCCCTCAGTCTCCGACTCAGTGCCTACCGTCTGCTGTCGCTCTGCGAACTGACCCTCGACAACACCGATGCCGCCGAGCGCTGCGTACAGCTCATGCTCGACATCAATCCCTACTACAGCACCACACTCTCCGACCCACAGCGCTTCATCGATATGGTCGAGAGCCTCAAGGCCGGTCGCACGGCCACCATCACCACGGCATCCAGTCAGGCAGAGTCGCTCAACGAGGTGCCTGTGCCCACTACCCTCATTACGCGTGAGATGATTCAGGACTGCGGCGCCCGCAACCTGCAGGAGGTGCTGGTCACCTACGTCCCTGGCATGAATATCGTCGACGGCAACGACGACATCAACATCGCCATGCGTGGCATCTACAGCAACGGACAGGAGAAAATCCTCATCATGCTCAACGGCCACCGGCTCAACAGCTTTGCCACCAACATCGCCGCACCCGACTTCAGCATGTCGCTCGACAAGGTGCGCCAGATTGAGGTGCTGCGCGGTCCCGCATCGTCACTCTATGGCGGCGTATCACTCACCGCCGTCGTCAACGTCATCACCCTTCCCGGTGCCGAAGTCGACGGTGTCGAAGCCCGTGTCGGAGCAGGCAACTACGGACAGATCATGGGCAACGTCATGTTCGGCAAACGCTATTTCGACCTCGACCTGCTCATCTGGGGCAACATCTACAAAGCCAGTGGCGAAAGCGTCTATATCCCACGGGAAGACACCGGTATGCAGATGATGGGTGGCGACGTCACCATCGGCGGCATCGGTCCCAAGCCCAGCTACGACGTCGGCATACAGATGAAGTACAAGAACCTGCAGTTCTTCTTCAACTCGGCTTTCTCGCAGGTCAACTCCCCCTTCACCATGAGCTACACCTTCTCGCCGTACACTTTCGACAAATATCGTACCTTTAACGGCCTCCATCCCGGATTCACTACCCTCTCCCACCATGCCAATCTCAGCTACGGACAACAGGTCGGCAACGTCTATCTTCGCGGGACCGTCACCTACGACAACAGCGACCTTACCCACTATCAGGTCATCAGCGAACCCGAAGTCACCGCTTTGGCCGCAGTGCTCCCCGTCCCCCAATCCGTCCAGCAACAGCTGAGCGGCACCCAAGGCATCTCGCGCTACATCAACGGACAGGAACACACCATCGGCGGCAAGCTGCAGGGCGACTGGAACTACATCGACAACGGTACCCACCGCGGTCTGCTCACCTTCGGTGCCGAATACAGCTACTTCCAGCTCGACGACGTCCGCTACACCTTCGGTTACAACTTCACCAAGCTCACCACCGAAAACGACACCATCCCCATGCTCGGCAAAGGCCACGAGAGCAACCTCAACGGCTTCATCCAGCTCAAGCACCACTGGCGGTCGTTCATCCTCAATGCCGGTCTGCGCTTCGACTACAAAAACCGCTACAACGGCTCCAAAATCCGCGAGTTCTCACCACGTCTCGCACTCATCTATCTCCAGCCCAAGTGGAACGTCAAGCTCTCCTATTCCAAGGCCTTCATCGACGCACCATACTTCTATCGCAAAATCAACCTCTTCCTCGCATCCATGTTGGGCTATACGCAGTATGCCACCGAACTCGACCCTGAGACACTCAATTCCTGGCAGCTCACCTTCGGAGCCACACAGTGGATTCCCGGACTCGACCTTGAGGTCAACGCATTCTACAACTACGCCAAGGACCTCATCATCCCGCAGCTCATCGAACATTCCAACACTGGTTTCATCGATACCTACGGACTCGAATTCTCTGCTAAATACCAGCGTAGGCGCTGGTCGGCAAACCTCAACGCCACCATTCAGGACGTCAGTCAAAACAAACAAGCATACACCTCCTACGACTACGCGCTCAACATCCCCGTCGTCACCGCCAACGGCGTCGTAGCCTGGCAGGCCTCGCGCGACCTCCGTCTCCATGCCCATATCGGTTTCGAGGGACGCCAGCACTACTCCTATCTCAACATCCTCCCGTATGGTGTCTATACCAGCACTGTCAACATGTTGGCCGACTATATGATGAGGCTTACCGAATATGTGCAGACCCCCAACCCCGACCCCGCCGTCATCGCAAAATATGAGGAGCAGATTAACCACTTCGTGGCGTATGCCAATGAGATTAAGCCCACGCTGTATTCCGAGGACGCCCTCCCTGCCCGCGTCCTCTTCGACGTCGGCGCCAGCTATCATCTCGGCAATGTCACCTTCACCCTCGACGTCAAGAACCTCCTCAACCACTCCTACCGCCAGAGCGGCATGTCCACATGCCTCGTCCCACAGCGCGGCCGTTGGTTCATGGCCTCCGTCGCCTACAAGTTCTAACACTGTATGAGCAATAAAATTGCAAACGTTTACATGGATTTTTAGGGTTTGGGAGATACAACATGCGACAAATGTTTGTATCTTTGCAACGTCAATACAAACTACTATTTAAATAAACAAACGCTATGAGTAAGAAATTTGTTATCGGAGACCGTTTGAAGGATGAGTGGATTTCAGTGTTAGATACTGAGAAGAAGAAGCTCGAGTTTACTAACCATCTGGCCAGTGCCAAGGAGTATTTGGCTGAGGAGGATGCCAAGGCTAATCTGAAGGCTATTCAGGAAACCGGTTATTTCAGCGATTTGCAGATCTATATGAAGGAGGACAACAAAGCCTTCAAGATAGACGAGCGCGACACTCTCTAAAAAAACATCGAGAAAACACAAACACAAATCCCGAGCGTCTTGCGACACTCGGGATTCTGCGTATAATAACTATGATTTGCTTTACAGCGGGTTATTATTCTTCTGTAGCGGGAGCCTCAGCTTCCTCGATTTCAGCCTCAGCCTCTTCAGCGGGAGCTTCCTCTGCAGCAGCGGCAGCAGCCTCAGCGGCAGCCTTCTTAGCTTCAGCCGCAGCCCTAATGGCAGCCTCTTCCTCGGCAGCAGCCTTCAGCTCAGCAGCATTCTCGGCAATGACCTTCACAGGAATCTCGACGGTAACCTCCTTGTGGTAGTGAACCAGAGCCACATAGTCACCAATCTGCTTGGCATCCTTCATGGTGATGATCTTACGATCAACCTCCTTACCGAGCTTCTTCAGTTCCTCAGCAACCTGATTGGCACCTACAGAACCATAGAGCTGACCGGTAGCACTGACCTTAGCGGCAATCTCGAGAGCTACACCCTGCAACAAAGCAGCTTTCTCCTCAGCAGCAGCCTTCTGGGCAGCGAGCTTGTGAGCCTGCTGCTTCAGGTTCTCAGCGAGAATCTTCTTAGCCATAGGACTGGCGATAACACCCTTACCCTGAGGAATCAGGTAGTTACGGCCGTAACCTGACTTAACGTTCACGATATCGTTCTTGTAACCCAGACCGATAATATCTTCTTTCAGTATAATTTCCATATCTTCTGTCCTCCTAATTTTACTTCATCATGTCAGTTACGTAGGGCAGCAGAGCAATCTGGCGGGCACGCTTAACGGCCTGAGCCACACGGCGCTGATACTTCAGAGAGGTACCGGTAATACGGCGGGGAAGAATCTTACCCTGCTCGTTCAGGAACTTCTTCAGGAACTCGGGATCTTTGTAATCAATGTACTTGATGCCGCTCTTCTTGAAACGGCAGTACTTCTTCTTCTTCGTGTCGATAGAAGGAGCGTTCAAATAACGGATTTCAGTGTCTTGCTGTGCCATAGTTTAAGCCTCCTCTTTTTTACCAAATTTGTTACGACGCTTCTCAGCATACTCGATGGCATACTTCTCAAGCTTTACTGTCTGGAAACGGATGACTTTCTCGTCACGACGGAAAGCGGTCTCCAGCACCTTTACTACTGATGGCTCAGCCTTGAACTCTACGAGGAAGTAGAAACCTGTAGATTTCTTCTGGATAGCGTAAGCCATCTTCTTCAGTCCCCAGGCCTCTTCGCTCACGATCTCTGCACCCTTATCGGTCAGGACCTTCTTGAACTTAGCGACCGTTTCCTTTGTCTGTTCATCAGACAAAACGGGAGTCAAAATGAAAACGGTTTCGTATTGATTCATACTACGTTAATAATTAAAAAAATTGTTATTTTTGCAAAATGCGGGTGCAAAGGTACAAAAAAATCATGAAACATGAAACTTGAAACACTAAAATTTCGTATATTTGCAGCAAAATTAACGTTTTTATGAAGAAAAAGGCCACAAATTGGGGTTTATACCTTATAATAATAGGTACATTGCTGCTCGTTTTGACGCGCATCAGCATCCTGTCGACCTACAACTGGCTGCTCGTCACGGGGCTGCTGAGTATCATTGTCGGCATTGTATTGCACATTCGAAGTATCAAACATGAGAGCGGATACTAAAGAAGTTAGAGGTAAGAATATGGAGAATTTGAAGATATTTACGCAACTGATATCCAACGAATTGCACCTGCCCGAACCAGGTGTAGAAAACACGCTGAAACTGCTAGACGAGGGATGTACCATTCCGTTTATTTCGCGCTACCGCAAGGAGCGGACGGGCGGACTGGACGAAGTGCAGATTACGGCCATTTCCAACCGACTGGAACAATTGCAGGAGATAGCCAAGCGCAAGGCGACCATCGTGAAAACCATCACGGAACTGGGCAAGATGACGCCTGAGTTGCAGAAACGTATTGACGACTGCTGGGAGACGACGCCCTTGGAAGACATCTATTTGCCCTACAAACCCAAGCGCAGGACGAGGGCACAGGTAGCACGCGAACAGGGATTGGAGCCATTGGCACAATTGCTGCTGATGCAACGCGAACCAGACCCCAAACGCGCAGCCCAGCGTTTTGTCGTGGTCGGCGGTTCTCCCGCTGACATTGCCTCCGCCCTCAGCGGCGCCCAAGACATCATTGCCGAACAGGTGAGCGAGGACGAACGTTCGCGCAACCAAGTGCGCTCCGCCTTCCGTCGCGAGGCATTCATAGAATCGAAGGTCGTAAAGGCTAAGAAAGACAGTGACGAAGCCCAGAAATACAGCGACTACTTCGATTGGGAAGAACCCCTGAAACGCTGTTCGTCACACCGTCTGCTTGCCATGCGTCGCGGTGCTGACGAAGGCATCCTGCGCGTCAGTATTACAATTGACGACGACGAAGCCATCCAGCGTCTGCAACGCAACTACGTTCGTGGCAACGGAGCCTGCCAACGTCTTGTGGCAGAGGCCGTTGAGGATGGTTACAAACGCCTGTTGTTGCCCTCGATAGAGACGGAATTCATGAACCAAAGCAAGGAGAGGGCCGACGAAGAAGCCATCCGCGTGTTTGCCGAGAACCTGCGCCAGCTGTTACTTTCGGCACCGCTTGGTCAAAAGCGCGTGATGGGTATCGACCCCGGTTTCCGCACTGGTTGCAAGGTGGTGTGTCTCGACGCGCAAGGCTCATTGCTGCACCACGAAGCTA
>Ga0247611_10004400_pt1 | contig 19574 bp, 23 predicted proteins | sample 177DNAGHGhighgp2_FD_192422 | JGI IMG/M metagenome (GOLD analysis project Ga0247611, IMG submission 192422) | Sheep rumen microbial communities from Palmerston North, Manawatu-Wanganui, New Zealand - 1770 DNA GHGhigh gp2 | ecosystem: Host-associated > Mammals > Digestive system > Stomach > Rumen...
AGGACTTAACAATAAAGGCGCACTTGAGGCAGGTTATAAATGTTTCAGATGCAGTCGTAAAGAATGGTCTTTAACTGGAGGTGCTACTTATCTACCACATTTCAGTGGTGCTAAGCACTTAACTGACGGAACATTCTGGTTGTGTCCTGTAACTCTCTTTGTCCTAGGTGAATACCCTGATACAATGTGGGTTGAACCTTTGGAATTATCAGAAGGTAAAATGAATAAACTTGGTCTCAGACCATAAAAGCCCGCTCACTAGAGTGGGCTCTTTTTGTTAGACAAGTATTAACTCTTATATAGTCGATCACTGTCCTCAGAACTCTTAGCAGAGAACGTTCTTCTTAGCAGAGAAGATTGGAGAGTTCACCTGTCCTTAACGTGAGGTCAGGCAAGCAGACTGGGCTATAGGTCTCTGAGAGACTAGCTGCTACTAGTAAGCCGTCCACCTATGAAATGGAAGAACGCTGGTTCGAATCCTTGAACATTACAAAAATAGGGGAAAATAGTTCAAACGTTATAACAGGATTAGCCTGAGCTGATATCGATCCAGTCATCTCAGTAGTATACTAATTGAAGAGTGCAGCTGTTTTCCCCTTTAAATGGATAAGTGTGGTCATCTTGGGAATGATCAGAGCAATTTGCGGATGATGTACATGAAGATGTCTTAGTGTATACTCATTACTTAGGGTTCGAATCCTTACTTATCCACATATTATTAATAACTTAAACCTCACAACGTACAGGTTAGTTGTATAACTATTATGTGCTGGACAACTTATGGGATTCCTTTAGAATTAACTGCTGAGACAAATATTCCTATCTTAAAAGTGGGAATAGAGGATGGAAATATAATGGTATCTCCTTGTACTAAATTTTCCTATGAATTAGGGGAGATTTATAAAATGAAAATAAATCCCATTTATACTAAGGGCAAATGTTATATACATGAGGGATTTCATTCATATGATCCTAGAGAACTAAAATTATATCATGAGTTCTGGGGTATTATAGTGGCTAAAGGAGGATTAAAGCAAGATTGCTATCCAGCATGGATGAACGTTTTTGAAGGTTTTATTCCTAAGGGTAGTCACTATTATCTTAATATGTGTGGAGTGTTAGTTTCAGATGGAATTTGTATTACTAATAAAAAGGTAAAATGAAAGAATATAGTGTTACTATGAGAAAGGACGGTTCTGCTGTAGTAGCAAGAGATTATTGGAATCCTGATAAATCTTTTAAAGCTATGGAAGAGAAGCCATATCTATTTGAAGAGGGAATGAAAGTTGTTGACCCTTGGGGAAATATTGTAACTATTACTAAAGTTAACCCATCTGTAAACAACTGAGCTCCACAGTGGACAATTAATGTTAAAGAGAACGGTAATACTTATGTTTACTATGAGTTAGCTGGAATCTTTGTCAAAGAACTTTCAGTAGATGAAGTAAATAAACTATTAAAGTAAAAGTTAGCACTGCAAAAGTCCGTAAAAAGTACACGGCGTCCCAATGTGCATCTATGACCTCCTAAAATACTAGTTTGGAGGCCGGATGAAATCCAGATATAAGTATATGTGCACAGATAAAACTGGAGAACTAACTTTTGGTAAACAACTCCTCGCATTCTGCTAGAGTTTGTAGAGAGTTTGAAGTCCGTTTCAATAATTTCTTTTGGGCTTCATTTTAACAGGATGTAGCATAACGGTAGTGCATTCCCACATAGGAGAAGGGAAAGCTGTGCGTAGGATAGAAGTACAATATCCTCGGTTCGACTCCCACTGTCCTGACTAAGAGAATCTAAAATGTTGGACCGGTATGTCCGGATAGTCTGTTGCTCGATATTAGGACTGAAGGCTGAAAAGCTGTAAAAGAAGATCTCTTCACTGAGTAGCTCCAACAATCTTTTGTTTAACCCTTTAGAACCTCGACTGGAGGTAAAGTCATTTAAAAAATGGGAAAGTTACTGTTTGTACCACTTCCTGATAATGAGGATGCCTTCTGTGCATATGTAAATCTCGTAATAAATAATCGAGATAATGCACATATTCCTCATGACATTCAGTCCCGTCCAAAAAAGATAGGATGGGTAAATGTGACCTACACTCGTAATGAAGTAGGTGAGCCTTTTATTGTTGTAGAGAATTTAAAAGAAAAGTGCTTTGTAGGGATGATTTTAAATCAATTCTGTCTTCTTAGAAGTCACTGGAATATGATTGCATCTCTTGAAAAGTATCCTAATAATGATCGGTTGTAAGGCAGGACAGAGAGGCGAAGATTACTGTACCCTCTCTGTTCCTTTTAATGGCCTATGAAACTTTACACTACAATAAATTACTCTAAACCCTTACTCCAGACCAATGATGGCAAGCTTATAAACTTGAATACATTGGAAACTGAAAATACCGACAACATTGTCCCAGTAAAAGCTGGGAAGGAACTAAAAATATCCAAGCAGCATAATAACAAATTTTTGGAAAAAGCTGCAAGGTATTTTAACATCTCTAAAGTTACTAAGTTTTATGGTAATGGATGGTATAAGTTAGAGAATCAAATTGTATTATTCTGTGTAGTGCAAGGAGATTCTATCCAATTAATTGGACATTATCCTATTCATTATCTAAAATTGTTATACAGATTTATAAATTCTTAACATTCACTTTAATTGTTTTACCTTAGAGGTGGTGGGTTAACCTCTTTAAATATGAATAAGGTGGAAGTACTCGCTATGTTAGGAGCGGCACTCTTCATTGCAGGGTGTGGCTCTGGAAATGCATATGTTACAAGCTGTAGTATAGTTGTATTGCTCATGTGTCTAATTATTAAACTTTTAGAAAAATGAACGTAAAGACTTTAATAGGGAATAATCCCTTTGGAACAGCTTCTAATGTGTATATGGTCATTAAGCTATATAAGGCCGGAATTCGTCCAATAGATAATATCATTGAGCATATTCATAATGTCGATTTTGTTGGCATAGATGACAAGAAGTTTGCAAAGGCTCTTGTAAACAAACTCATTGATAATGAAAACAGACAAGGGCAAATTATTGAATACCTTTTACAATGTTTTGTGGCAGGCATGGATGAAATGAAAACTTTAAATAGTATAAAATGAGCTATATAAAATATGACATTAATGTTACTCAGTCCCTTTACCAAGATTATGAAGGATTGAGAAAATCGTGGCAGCATGAACATTTATCACGTCTAGACATTCTAGAGTTGCTAGATAGTATAGGGTTACCTTCAAAGAGCCCACGCTTGTGGGAGCTTGTAAGAAAGTACAATCTTGTGCTTCAACATGGAATTGCAAGAAATACCTACTATGTATTTCCTATGGAGCAACCTGCATACTCTAGATTTACAGAATTGGAGAAAGAGTTTTATAATGGATGCAAACCTAAAGCTCCTAAGCCTATTATAAAGGAAGAAGAGTTGAAGAGGGTTCCAATTACGGAAGAATACTGTATTGACTACCTGAAGAAAACAGGTAAGTATCTTATTTTAGAACTCGATCCAAATGTAGAGAAACTCAAGAATGTACTCAATCCACATATCCTTTTGGATATGTCGGAAGTGAAAATACGCTAATCTCTCATTACTGGGCAAGGACATAAAGTCTGCGCCCTTTATTTTTAATAATTAAACATTTATAAATTTATGATTCAACTCAGTAAAGGCGGGAATATTAATCTCGCTAAAGAAGCTGCTGGTGTAACAGTTTTTCGCATTGGCTTAGCTTGGGATGCAAATGCTACAGGAGGTGCAGATTTTGACCTCGATGCAGCAGCTATTCCATGTAAAGCAGATGGTAAGGCTGTAGATCCTGAAGCAATTTGCTTCTACCACCAGCTAGATTGGAAGGGTGCCTTAAAGCACTCAGGTGATGAACGTACAGGTGCAGCTGAGGGAGACGATGAGACAATCACTGTTGACCTAGCTAAGATGCCTGCTGAAGTTGAGAAGGTTGTTGTAATTGTGAACATTCACGATGCAAAAGCCAGACAGCAAAACTTCGGACAGGTAAAGAACGCTAAAGTTCATCTATATGAGGGAGCTGAAGGTAACAAGATCGTTGCTAACTATGACTTAGAAGAGGATGCCTCTATGAGTCGTTGCTTAGTCTTCTGTGAGCTCTACAAGAAAGACAATGATTGGAAGTTTAAGGCCATTAATGAATCTAAGGGCTCATTCAATGAAGTTATTTACCGTGATATCCTACGCAGCTTTGGCCTGGATGTTGCTAATTCTCCTGCTATATGATAAATCTATCTAAAGGTGGCAGAATCAATCTCTCTAAGGATGAGAATGGCAATAGCCTAGATAAGATTTTCTTTGGCTCTAATTGGGGAATGATTAGAAAAGCTATGGGTCTTGTTAAAGAGGCAGTTGACCTAGACTCTTCTGTAATTCTACTAGATGGTCAAGGAAACAGGGTAGACATCGTCTACTTTGGGCATAAGAATGCTCCTGGTGTAAAGCATTATGGAGATGACCTAACTGGCGATGCCGATGGAGATGATGGTATGGACAATGAGACAGTGGAAATTACTCTATCTGAACTGGAATCCAGAGTAGAACATGTTTTCTTTGTGCTCAATTCATACAGACATCATAAGTTCGATAAGATTCCTTATATAGGAATTAGAATCTATACTTCTCCAAATAATAAACCAAAGAAGAACATATCTGACCCTGTAACTGTACTTGCTCAGTATTCTCTAAAGGATATGGCTAGTGAGTTCCAAGGTAAAGAATCTGTTATCTTAGGTGAGGCATATCGCCGCAATGGTGAATGGAAATTCAAGGCAATAGGTCAGTTTGGCAATATTGGTAGTGTGTCAGATTTTCCTGCTGCTTGTAAACAACTTATCTAACAATTAAAAGTGATGAAAGAATTATTAGAAAATATCTTAGCTGATGGCAAGATTGATGTCGAGGAAGTTGAAAAGCTTCGCAAAGTCCTCTATGAGGATGGTAAAATTGACAAAGAAGAAGCGGAGGCGCTGTTCAAGCTTAACAATGAAGCTTCTGAAAAGTGTGATGAATTTAACAGCTTATTCGTAGAAGCAATAAAGGATTATATCCTTGAAGACGGTAAGATTGATGCTGAGGAAGTTGAATTCCTCAAAGAGCAGATTTCTGCAGACGGTGAAATTGATGAAAACGAAAAAGCTCTTCTCGAATCTCTGGCAGCTGAAGTAGAACTACCAGAAGAACTGGCAAGTATGCTTGACTAAAGCTCTTAATGGGGTAGTCCCCATTGAGGGGCTATCCCATTTTATAAACTAAAACAATTAAAGTAGATGAAAGGTTTAAGTAGCGGAGACGCTTCCAAATTATTAGCTCTTAATGGAGAAAATGTCATTACTCCAGCTAAGAGAGATCCATGGTACGTAATGTTACTAGAGGGATTCAAAGATCCTCTAATCATTATATTGAGTATCGCTGCAGTCTTGTCCTTAATAATAGGTATACTCAGGACTGAATTTATGGAACCCATTGGTATTATTGCTGCTATTGTGTTAGCTGTTGGCGTTGGGTTCTGGAACACTTACTCTGCATCTAAGAAGTTTGACCTACTTCTCACATATGCAGATGATACGAAGGTCAAGTGCTATAGAGATAATCGAGTTATTGAAGTAGCACGTAAAAACTTAGTAATAGGAGACATAATTATTCTTGAGAGTGGTGAAGAAGTTCCTGCTGATGTAACTATAATCTCTGGAAATTGTGCTTGCGATGAGTCCAGTTTTACTGGTGAGTCACGTCCGGTTAATAAAGGCCCCCTTAGTGCTGATGCTCCTGATTTATTTGTTCAACAGAATAAATTATTAAGAGGTTCAGTTGTAGTAGAAGGGCATGTTGAATGTATTGTAGAAGATACAGGAGACCATACCATTCTTGGAGGAATGGCTAGACAAGCATCAGAAATAACTGATGTTGAGACTCCTCTTAATAAGCAGTTAGATCGTCTTGCATCTCTTATTAATAAGATAGCTTTCTGGTCTGCAGGTATTCTAATTACTGCACTTGTGGTGAAATACACATTTATTGACCAGGCATACATAGGTAAAGAATTCCTCAGTATTGTTAATGACATGCTTCAGTTCTTAATGATTGCTGTTGCATTAATAGTTGTTGCAGTACCTGAGGGACTTCCTATGGCTGTTACGCTTGCACTTGCATATTCTATGAAGAGAATGGCAAAAGATAATAATCTTATTAAGAAAATGCATGCATGTGAAACATTAGGAGCAACTACTATCATTCTTACTGATAAGACTGGAACTCTTACAGAAAATAAAATGACTGTGAGATATAAGTCTACTAATATCGGCTTTGATGATATTGTCCTAAATAGTACTGCCTTTAGTATGGCAGGCAATCCAACTGAACAAGCTCTTATTAGAAATCTGGCTACCACAGATGAGGCTATTCAAAGACATAGAGACTCTCATCCTATTATTTATCGTGAAGAATTTAATTCTGATCGTAAATATATGAAGTCTGTCTATAAAGCTGAAGATGGCAGATTTATGGTTCTTATAAAGGGTGCTCCCGAAATTGTTACTAGTTTCTGCCTTGGTGATATTGATGAAGACTACAAGTCTTATCAGTCCAAGGGTTATAGATGTATTGGATTTGCACAACGTGTGGATTCTACTATGGACAACTTTGAGAGTAATGAAGGATTTACTTATATAGGATATATCACTATTGAGGATCCAATACGTAAAGATGTTCCCGATGCTATTAAGCAAGCAAAAGAAGCAGGAATCAAAGTTAAAATTGTGACAGGTGATAATGCTGAAACTGCAGCTGAAATAGGTAGACAGGCAGGTATTGCTGACTATCCTAATGTAATGTTAGGTAAGGATATAGCAAACGCTAATTTATCTGTAATAAGTCAGACAGATATATTTGCTAGATCTAGACCAGAGGATAAGCAACTCCTTGTAAAGAAGTTCCAAGCATTAAATGAGGTAGTAGCAATGACCGGAGATGGAACTAATGATGCTCCAGCTCTTAATCACGCTGAAGTAGGAATTGCAATGAATAATGGTACTGATGTAGCTAAAGAAGCTGCAGATGTAGTTCTTCTTGACAATTCATTCCCATCTATTATCACAGGTATTAAATGGGGAAGAAGTCTGTATAAGAACATTCAACATTTCATTACATTCCAACTTACTATTAATGTAGTAGCAATACTTACTGCAATAGTTGGACCATTTATAGGTGTGAACTTGCCATTTACTGTAACTCAAATGCTATGGGTTAATCTTATCATGGATACATTTGCAGCACTTGCACTTGCAACTGAGCCAGCTAATGATTATGTTATGAAAGAAAGACCTAGAGATCCGAAAGCCTTTATAATAAATACAGATATGTGGCTTAATATAGGTATGATAGGAACTATGTTCTTTGCATTAATGATTGCTCTACTAGTAACTAATTGTGTAAATCTTACACAGTTCTTCACTATATTTGTGATGTTACAATGGTGGAATTTATTTAATGTAAGAGTAACTGGTCAGGATAGATCCATATTTGATGGTTTAGGTAAAAACTGGGCATTTATAGGTATTGTACTTATAATCTTAGTTGGACAGATACTAATTGTTCAATTTGGAGGAGAAATGTTTAGAACCGAACCTCTTACATTTATGGAATGGATCTATATTATAGGATGTACATCCTTAATTACTGTAGCTAAGGAAATGTCTCGTTTGTTAAGTTAAAATTTGTTAAACAGTTTCTGGTATTGTGATTAACACCTAATTCTGTACGGAAGAAGATTTGTTCTTCTTCCTTTGGCTCTGTGGCGGAATTGGTAGACGCGAGGGACTTAAAATCCCTTGGCCATTAGGCTGTGTGGGTTCGAGTCCCATCGGAGCTACTATTACTAATTTAAAATTTAATTAATTATGTTTACAGATTCAGAGGCTAGGGAGGACTTAAATGAGATAAAATCTTATATTGAGTCCTTAGAAGTAAAGTATGGTAATGAGATTAGCTGTATAGTAGCAGCTGGTGTAAATGCTAATTCAAAATTCACTACTGAGGATGACCCTGATATATGTGTTGCAATGACATATATTAATGGGGAAAGTCCCAATATCCACAAACTATGCCACTGTATGTTAAGAAGTGCAAAGTTTGTGGATGAGGTTATTGATGCCATGAAGTGTGTTATAGTTCATCAAGCTAAAGAAGATGGAAAACCTTCTTTTTTGGTAGAGGCTATAAAGGCTTCTTTAGACTCTCTTAAATCTCTCCTTATTAAAGGGACTGAAGAGTATGCAGAGTACAAGGCCAGTAAGGATGTTGAAGACTATCTAAAGAATGAAGGCTTTAGTAATTAAACTATTTAGTGTGACTGAATAACTTCTTGCCAAGGAAGTAAAGTACACGTACAATTACTGAAAAGTTTTGTACGCGGTTAGGATGCAACAAACATAAGGTATACAGAGAGATTGAGTTGGCCAACTTAATCTTGAGTAGTACATGAAGTTAATGTCTGATTGGATGCAATGTTAGAGGTAATCAATCCTCTCTTCTGTTTAAATAGCAACATGATCAACTGCTATGGAAGTGACTGAAAATTGTACGTTGTTGCATAGAATTTGGAGGTAATCAGTAATCCTCCCACTAATTTGGGGTTGTGGTGGAATGGTAGACACAGCAGATTTAGGATCTGCCACCGAGAGGTGTGAAGGTTCGAGTCCTTTCAGCCCTACAAATTTAAAATTATGAATCATGTCGGATTTAGTGTTTGAAGTATTAAAAAATCAACCAACAACTGTTGGTGCTTTTGATTATTTGAAGGATCCTCTTGAAAGAAATAACATGAGGGCCTTGGTTCGTATGTATGACTTAATTCCTATTCTTGCCCAGACTATTCTGGATGAGATGAAAGATAGGGTTGAGTCTAAAAATCTCTATGTTAGGGAAATTAAAAAAGATTTTCCAAAGATATCCAAATGGCTTACTGAAGCATCTCGTAGAACCTTAGAAAGATACAAAGACGATGAAGTTAATCATAATATGGCTACAGTAGTAGGTGAGTATCACTTACAAATGAAGATGCTTGATGACTTGTCTCGTAAGATTCTTCCCTATATATCTAAAGACACAAGGAAAATATGGGCAGAGAATAAGGAGTTCTATGATTTAATGTCTGCAGGTAGAATTAAGAAATTTGTAAGAAAGTATATGTCTTTACTATCTTTGATAGAAAGCGTTACTGATACAGAAGACTTAATTACCTATAAGAAAGATGTTATAGACAGATGCATTCCTATGGGGCGACTTGAAGTAGGTCAGGAATTCTATTTTCCTTACGCAGAGCATGCTATGGATGATGGTGGACAGATGTTTACTTATCTTGGATTATTTGAAGAGGATATTCCAGATACAGATAGTAAAAATATTTGTTGTCACTATAGAAAGTTAAGTGATAATATTAATGTTGTATATATAGAACAAAATGCTCTTAGGGCAGTGATACCAATATGCAAAAATTAAAAAGTTTATTTCCGGAAAAGGACAATAAGGATGTCCTTAACAAAGATGCTAATATCTTTGAACAAGAGAGATTTGCTCGTGAGCACACTACCCTCTCTGAAAATGGTAGTATTAAGTATACCACTTCAGGAAATCCATTCTTAGATGACTTTGCTATGCTTTCTAAGTATAGAGAGCCAAGAGACCTGAGTGAAATATTTGATACTATGAATGTGTTATGGGCACACGATCCTCTGCGTACTTTACAGATGACAGTATTTCTAAGATTGATTACTCGCAAGACAATTCTATTTAATGGAGATAAGTTATCTACACAAAGAGGTCAAGGTCTTAAACATGAGTTTATAGGGAGACTACTCTGGCTGGCTAACAAACATTTTGACACATTTAAAAAGAACCTACAATACTTTGTTGTTGCTGGCTCTTGGAAGGATATTTTTGACCTTATGAGATATGATCTATCTTATAATGGAAAAGAGCATCCTATGTTAGATTGGAATAGTATCCTTGCATTTGTCATAATGGGTTTATCGGAACCTAGTCAAACTAATCTTGTCAAGAAGTATCTGCCCCAAATTACTTGTGCATCTAAATGTAATACTTTACAAAAACAGTGTAATACTGTAATTGGAAAGCGTATTGCATATATAATGTTTGGGAAGCCAAAGGACTCTAAAGATAAAATTCGTATTTATAATGAGTACAGAAAGCTTAAAACATCTGGTACAGCACATAATTGGCAACAAAAGATTTCTCAGAGAGATTATCTCCATATTAATTGGGACACCATTGCTGGAAGAGCTTTACAGAAACTAGTAAATTCTAAGTTCTTAGAGAATCATGGACTTGAAGAAATTTTCGGAAAGTGGATGCTAAGTCAGGAAACTGCAAAGTATACTGGCTATCCATATGAGCTCTTTAAGGATGCTGGTTATGGCAGAAATGATGTACAAAGAATTATTAATGAGTTATTCCCTAAGGTGTACCAAAGGGAACTTGTTAATAAACAGTTCTTACAACTCATTGAAGTAGCTAAGAAGGATATGAACAGGCAAACTGGATTCATTGTAGCTTTAGATGTATCTGGCTCAATGACTTCTAAGTGCCGAGGCTCTCAGACTATGTCTGCATACTCTGTTGGACGTGCTATGGCTTTATACTTCTCCTATCTATTAGAAGGGAAGTTTGCTAATACATATTTAGCCTTTAGTGAAAATGTTGTTATAGACAGATTTGAAGGTAAAACTCCTATTGAGAAGTATTACAATGGATACTGTAAGTATAATGCTTGCAATACAAACTTCTTCCAAATAGCCCAGCTTTTTGGGAAACTAAAAGCCAAGGGTTATGATGAGAAGGATTTCCCAACAGGAATAGTATGTATCTCTGATGGTGAGTTCGACAGACAAACTGGAGATTGGAATATAAATGGTACTTCTGACTGGAGATCTAGGAGTTATGCTTCTAGAGAAACAGTTTTTGAAGCCTTTAAATCCCATCTCTCTAAGTGTGGATTCTCTAAAGAGTATGTGGATAATTTCAAAATGGTTCTTTGGGATGTTCCGAATTTATATTATGGAACAAGTACTCCTAAATTTGAGGCTCTTGCCAATACTCCTAACATATTCCATATGTCTGGATTTGACCCTGCAGGAATTGCATTCTTAACAGGAACTAGTCAAGTAGCTTCTATTCCTAGAACCCCAGAAGAGCTGTTTGAAACAGCAATGCATCAAGAATTAATCCAATTGTTAAGCATGTAAACAAAGTTTTTTTGTCGAGAAGTCTGCTGTGAAGCCCACTTCTCTTTTAATAGTTATGCCAGAAAAAATTCCAGTAATCTTTTTGCTGAAAAAAAGTAGGCAAGAAGTAGGAGAGTTAAAATCGTATATTGATGAATTGAAATATCTTCTAAACAAGAAAGATCAAGAAATCAATAAACTAAAGAAGAAGGTAAAGAATCTGGAGGAACAAGCAAAGTGGCTAAAGCCAGATAAAGCAGTTGAGCGTACTCTTTCTCATATACAAAGTGAAGTCAAGTATATTAAGAATCCTAGTATGGTAAAGAGAGAGAAGAAAAGACTTGATGTTTATAAAAGATGTGCTAAATACTACAATGCTTGGTATGAAGGATGTAAAACCTTATTCTCAACTCTTCAAGAACTACGAGATTTACATATTAGTTAATAATGTGAAAAATTGTTAATTAGTTTGTTACTCAAAAATTCTGTCGTATAATTGTCCAACTTGGCAAGGATATTAAAGAAGTCTTACAGCAATTACAATAAATCTTTAGCATTTTGGAAAGGAGAATTAGTAAAGACTTCTTATTTTGGGTTCTTAGCTCAGTGGTAGAGCAATTTGGTTAAGTAAGTTATAAGTACGGTTGGCCGAGTGGTCGATGGCAGCAGACTGTTAATCTGCCTGGGTTTCCCACATCGTTGGTTCGATTCCAACACCGTGCGCTTATGACTTAGAGAGAAATTAAACATTGTGAGAAACATGGGGATACTGAGTTTGGTTTATACTCAGAAGGTGGTAAATCCCGCTGGAGATGCTTAAAGTGTCAAACTGAAGCAACTCAGAAAAGAAGAGATAAAGTTAAACTAATGGCAATAACTTACAAAGGAAGCAAATGTCAATGTTGTGGTTATAACCGTTGTTTAGGCGCTTTAGAGTTTCATCACATTGATCCCGATAGTAAAGATTTTGGTATATCTTCTAAAGGTTATACAAGAGCTTGGGATAAGGTGAAAACAGAGTTAGATAAATGTGTATTAGTTTGTGCAAATTGCCATAGAGAAATTCACGAAGGTATTATTGAATGTCCTTCTGAAATAATCAAAGACGATGAAGCAGTTAATGCTCTTTAATCTACTTACTTAACCTGCTTGTCGTGAGTTCGATCCTCACAGGGCCCTCTAAAGATGTGGTTTTCTAAATTTTATTTAGATACAACAGCAAAAACTTTTAAGCACATCAATAAAGTAATTTTTACCCGAGGACTATTGAATTGAGGAGGCTGAGAGCCACATCTTCTAATAAATTCAGTAGTACAATATGATATAGTCCTCACTTTTACTTAGTTTTGTTAAGCACCCATAGCTCAGTTGGATAGAGCAAAAATTTGTTAAAGACTTGAGCTAGTCAATATTTGATTTTATTTTTGTATAAATAAAAATAATTATTTATGCTAAGTGAGATTAAATATTGTCCGGTGCATGGAAATACTGAATTCCATTTTTACGAAAGTTCTGGACATGGAGGGCAATGGAAATGCTTAAAATGCGAAGTAGAACTTTCTATACTAAAGAAGCAAAAGTATAAACTAAAGATGATAGAATATAAAGGAAATAAATGTGAAAGATGTGGTTATGATAAAAATATAGCTGCTTTAGAATTTCATCATTTGGATCCTTCTACTAAGAAGTTTACTATTTCAGATACTCACCATAATTGGGAAGAACTGAAAGAGGAATTAGATAAATGTATTCTTTTATGTGCCAATTGCCATAGAGAAATACATAATCCACACGCTACTCCAAAAAACTTAGAAAAACTTATTAAAGAGCACGAATTTAAAGTTGAAATAAAGAAACAAAATACTAAGAAAAATAAGTATAAGTTTACTTTAGAAGAAGTTAATAAAAAGAGAGAGGAATGTGAAAATTGGCAAGAAGTAGCAGATTTTTATGGAATAAGTTTAGCTACACTTAAAAGACATAAAAAAGAATTGGAGGGAGGGCAGGATGGATAATGCACCAGTCTTCTAAACTGGCGGAGTGGAAGCTCCATCTGGGTTCGAGTCCCAGTCCCTTCACTCGAACATGACCTACAGCTTAGAGTGCTATGGCGAGAAATCCCATAGTAGAATCTCCCTAAATAAGAATGCCTAAGTTGAAATTATATGAAAATAGTAGGGTACTGATTAGATGTGTATCGAAAGCACATTATTCATGGGAAGTAGTCGTATTTTACGTCAGTATCACAATCTCTTGAAATGTCACAGTGAATAGGGTCTATTTGAATATTACTTGCAAGAATTTCAATATGGTAAAGATGTATTCCAGGCCACAACAAACAGAGATACGAGGTGCCCTCTCGTAGAGTCTACTTAGACTGTTCGTATAAAGGCTTATTACGCTGTTTGGCTATGGTAACATAGAGTGGCAAGCTAAGCTGTGGGTCCTGCGTTCGAGTCGCAGTGGGTGTACAATTATGAAAGAAAAATTAAGAGAATGGTTTTATCAAATTAATCATGCTAAGTATAAGCATTATTTCGAGGAGTGGTATTCCAATCTAACACCTCAACAACTTAGATACTATAAGAAAGTTTTTTAGATTAGACATATTTTATTAAACACACATTAAAATGAAAAGATTTTTAGGAATAATTGTTGTGTTACTTGCTAGTCTTATTATAGGACTATCGAGTTGTACTAATTGCTCAGGCAATGAGCCTGCTGTATTAAAAGCAACTGTAATAAATGTTGATAATACAATTGCTTTAGATAGATAGGAAATGTTCTCGAAATTTGGAGAGGATTATCGTTGGTTTGAAACTGACATTCTTCTTCCTGAGTTTCTTGATTCAGAAAATGTAACAAGCTCTCCAGAAATGGTTGTTAATATTTTCTAGAGTATTGTTGAAAAGGGAAATGGTGCTGATGTATGGGTACATAAATTCCAGCATTTTAAGGATGGAAAAGTTGTGCATGACTCTATTAATGGTTTTTGGATTGAAGATTATGCATTAAATGACGAAACAATCAAACTCAATTATGCTGCTGCTTACGATAGAATGATGCAGTCTAATTTTCCAAAACCTCATTCAAAGTATGTTACTTTAAGAAATCCTATTGGCCCAGTTGCTATTAATACACAATGGATTTTTGGTAATATTCAAGAACAACTCTGGGTGGATGCTGTAACAGGAGATGTAAAGAATTCAAATCCTGCATTTCCAAAAGAAAAAGGATTTAAGATGCCACTTGGAGAATGGCCTTAATGTCATATTTATAAGGAAAGAATCTTGCTGCCTGTGAAGGTAGTAAGGTTATGGGGCGAGTGATGTAAATGGCTAACATATCTCCTTTGCAAGGAGGGTTTCAGGGTTCGAGTCCCTCTCGCTCCACAGACTTTCTAGAGAGTACGAAACGGAAAACCGGGATATCACTTCATTGATTCGTCTTTGATACTGATATAAAGTAGGGATAAAACCGCCTGAAGTCGTGGAAGACGTATGAGTAAAGTCTCATATATTACTCTCATTGGGCCCGTAGCTCAGCAGGTTAGAGCAGCAGACTCATAATCTGAAGGTCGTGGGTTCAAGCCCCTCCGGGCCCACAAATTAAAGAGATCATACAGCAATTGAATTATAAAAAAAAAGGCATGATTTATTAATTTATAGATCTCTTAAACTAGCCTAGTGAGCTCCCATGGCGGGAGACCCGGCCTGTCACGCCGTGCAAATAAGGGTTCGAATCCCTTCTAGGCTGCTATTAAAAGCTTATAAATAGTCCAAAACTATAAGACAATTAAAGTGTTTAAATTAGGTTATTATGGAAGTTTTAAAAGTAGACCTTAAGATATTAAATAAGTATCTTGGGGGTAAAACTATCACAAAAGCCTTACAAACACCGAATAAAAATGTGCGAGGTTATGCTACTGATAAGGAAGCTCTACTTATTGCAACTAAGTCGCAAAAGAGCAAACTTGCTAGTATAGTGGCCTCTGTTTCTCTACAGAAAGGTTTGAATTCTTCTATGCATACAGAAGGTTCTTATTTAGTATGTCTCTTGTATCCTTAATGTACCGGTCCTTAGTTTAGTGGTAGAACGGTAGTCTCCAAAACTATTGGCGTCAGTTCGATTCTGGCAGGGCCTGCTAGTGCTTTTAATTATTTCAATGTCTTGTCTGTGAAGATAAGATAAGGGCAATTGTCCGAGCGAATAGGTGACGGACTGCAAATCCGTTTAGGTAGGTTTGACTCCTACATTGCCCTCGTCATTTTTTATGTCGTCTGGCTTATAGAGCTAAACGAAAAATGCTCAGTCTGTGAAGATAGGGCATTTACATCGCGGCTGGGTGAAACAGTTTCCATTCTAGGCTCATAACCTAGAGACAGCAGGTGCAACTCCTGTAGCCGCTACAATAGGATAGGGTAGATATGCAAGTGGTCAAAGCAGGCAAACTGTAAATTTGTCGCCTTTTATGGCTTCGGTGGGTTCAAATCCCTCTCTACCCACATAAGGCCTTATAGTTCTAAGGGTAAAACACCGCACTTGTAATGCGGATTTCTCAGTTCGAATCTGGGTGGGGCCTCAACTATGCACTGGGCTTAGGACCTTTGCGTTACGCTACTCCATGGTGATGTCTTTATGACAGGAGTAGTAAAGAATACAAGTAAGTGTTCTTTAAGTGGGTACATTAGTATCCACTTTTCTTATCTATGGCTCCATAGCTCAGTCAGGTTTGCGTATGCTTAGAGCACCGCACTTGGAACGTTAGCTCAGTGATAGAGCTCCAAACTTTTAATTTGGAGGTCCTGGGTTTGATCCCCAGACGTTCCACGTATATGGAAACTAAATTCTTACAACCCCTCCACAATAAAAAACAGCTAGGAGAAATAGGAGAACGAATAGCTGTTGGAGAACTATCTAAGTATGGTTTAGACATACTTCTTCCAATGTCAGATAATTTACCTTATGACTTTGTAATATTTTACAATAATAAGTTTTATAAATGTCAGGTAAAAACTAGTACTGAGATTACTGATAGTGAAGCTTTAAGATTTAGTTTAACATCTAATAACTGGCAAACTAAAGAAACAAAAGAATATACAGCTAATGAAGTTGATATATTTATTCTTTGTGACTTAGAAACTATTTATTTGTTTTCTTATGAAGAAGTTAATGGTAAGAAAAATATCTATCTTAGAAAAACTCTTCCAAAGAATGGGCAAATAAAAGGAATTATTTTAGCTGAAGATTATATAATATCTGAAGAAAGATTGCTAAAGTTATTAGTGTGATAATTTAATGCGGGTGTCCTGGGTTCGAATCCCAGTGGAGTCACGAGTTGTTCAATTTTAGTTATAAGTAAAAGAAGTCTTACAGCAAATAACTTTATCTAAATCCATGAGATTTATAGCTTAAGTGGTAAAGCCCCGACTCTAAATCGGGAGATGTTGGTTCAAATCCAAAACCATGACTTCTTATATAGTGGGATCCTCCAAAGGTTAGGAGACGTGACTGATAATCACGCAATCCGGGTTCAAGTCCCGGTCCCACTACGACTTGATTTTTTTTTATGTTATACCTAGAAAGGTGGTCTGCGAAGATAGCCTTTCTTAAATTAGATGTATCATCTTCCCTTAGGGGAAGGTTTTATATAAAGAGTTCCAAACAATAACAAACCAATCAATCAATCAATCACTCAACATTTCACAACCCACCTATTAAGGTGTTTTTTGTGAGCCTCCTGATTACGTGTAGTTAGGAGGTTAAAAATGTTTTGGACTCAGCTCCGTCAAGTTGCAAATTGGCGGAGCTATTGGGGTAGTAGCGCAGGTGGTCAGTTCGCGCCAGTCTGAAAAACTGGAGATCCTAGTTCGACTCTAGGCTACCCCACACAGAGGACTTACAGCAATATTTATTTTACTCTGTATAAAAGTATTTATTTAGAAAAGTCCTCTTTAAAATATAAAAGAATACATACAGCAAAACTTGTAAAGGTGTAGGTTTGTAATCTACGGGTCTGTAAACAGTATTCTTCAATAGGGAGTACAATAGTGCTCCCTTTTAAATAGAAAAAATGCTATTATTATGAATAACCCATTTAAAGAAGACAAAGTTGCCAAAGCAAAAGCAGAAGCAGAAGAATTTTATCAAATTAAAGAGAAAGATGGGCAATTATGGATCACATATAATGGTGCTCCAGTAATTCCAGAATCTATGCTAAAAGAACCAGCTCTTAAGTCTCTTTTAGAGGTAAGAGAGCTTTATGTTAAATCTAAAAACTTATCACAAAATGCAGAAAATTAATGTATTGTTAGCATTGCGTCAGAAGCTTGCTAGTCGTTACAATCAAATGGTTGGTGACTACACAAGTTTCTTCAAAAACAAACAAGGTGCTTTTAGAGGCACTTTGAAGACCCATTCTCCATTGGAAGGTTATGCTGTAGATCCAACCAAGGTTGCAAATGAGCGTGTTGTAACTACAGTAAAAGAGAAAATGGACTGGTTCATTAGAGAAGCTTCAGAGTACCTTAATACATCTATGGCTATTGAGGCTTCTAATGGTGAAGGTGCAGCATCAGTTCCTCTTGAATTTGATGGAAAGACCTATGGTCCTTATTCAGCAACAGTACTTCTTAGAATGAGAGGTATTTTTGAGAGTGATAACCTTAATCAAATGCTTAAACTGATTCCTGTCAGAGAAGCAACAAGAGTATGGGTTGAGGCTGATGAGGATGAGGACTACAAGAAGCGTGGTATTGTCCAGACTGAGCGTCAGAGTGGTGAGACTAAAACCACTGAGACACATCAGGAGATTCTAAAAGATCCCAATCTTGATCCTGAGCATTTGCCCTCTAACTACAGGGCTATGACAACTAATATTACCAATACTGTAAAGACTGGTGATTACACTGTTCAGTTCTTCAGTGGTGAATGGACGCATGAGCAACGTGCTGCTCTCCTAAAGAGACGCAGTGACTTGCTAACTGCTATTGATGTTGCACTCCAGAAGGTCAATGACCGTGAGTCCAAAGAGTGCAATATTGATGATCTCTTGAAGCATCTAATTTATGGATGAACTTAAATTTCATTATATGACCGTAGCTTTAGCTTTACCTATTAGCATTACGCAATCCTAGATGATTAGCATTAATGTCGTGGTCAAAGCTTTAGCATTTATGGTTACTGTATATTACATGTCCTGGTGACTACTATAGTTTCCGAAGGTCGCGGGTTCAACTCCCGTCTCCCCCTCTATCAGAGTTCTTCGTAACTCTGCCCTTTCACTTCAAAATTTAAATCTACTTTTATAGTTTTTGCTTGTGAAAGTAGAAACTATTACGGGGGAGTAGTTCAGTGGTTAGAACATTGGATTTTTTAGCATTAGACTAAAGGGATATAAAGTAATATACAAAAAGTTCATGGGTTAGTAAGACGGAGTTGTCGCTAATCCTAGGGGGAGTAGACGAGTGGTTCAGTCAGTAGTCGCCAAAACTATAGTACGTTGGTTCGAATCCAACCTCCCCTGCATGATTGTAATATCTTTTCTAAATTAAACATTTTGTTTAAAGTCTCAGTTCGTGAGAATAGGGACTTAAATGGACCAGTGCTGGAATTGGTAAACAGGTTTCAATGTAAAATATTGAAATGGTGGGTATTCTAGGTTCCATCTTGTAGGTTCGAGTCCTTCCTGGTCTACTTTATAAAGGGTACTTACAGCAATTACTACAATACTGCTTATGGTGCCGTTAATGTAGGTTCGAATCCTGCTCACTCTCCAATTTAATTCATGAGAGTGATGGTGTAATTGGCTAACACGACGTATATTTATGTACCCTTAAAAAGAAATAGGCTTTCTATCAAAGGTTGGTTAAGAATTTAGCCTGTCAAGGAATACTTTACTATAGGACAAGGTGCACTAAGAAATCCTTTAGTCAGTTGCAATTAACAAGTTTGAGGTAAGCTAGCCTAACTCAAGGCGAAAGATTGCGTATATTCCGATAGAAAGTGTTGGAGGAGCCAAGTGCTCCTCCGTTTGGAGGTGTAAGCCTAATTGGTAAGGCAGTAGTCTTGAAAACTACTAGTAATCGCGAACAACGGTGTGCTGGTTCGAGTCCAGTCACCTCCTCTAATAAAATTTATTAAGTATGATTGGTAATATTTATAATTTAATGAACGGAGTCAATCCTGCAACATTTCTCTTTATTCCTATGCTAGGTAAACATCCTGATTCTTACCCAAGATTTAGAGATTGCTTTATAAAGAGGAATAAGGAAATATTAATCTTAACCAGACTTGGTCAT
>Ga0247611_10004401_pt1 | contig 19573 bp, 13 predicted proteins | sample 177DNAGHGhighgp2_FD_192422 | JGI IMG/M metagenome (GOLD analysis project Ga0247611, IMG submission 192422) | Sheep rumen microbial communities from Palmerston North, Manawatu-Wanganui, New Zealand - 1770 DNA GHGhigh gp2 | ecosystem: Host-associated > Mammals > Digestive system > Stomach > Rumen...
ATGGGATTTAAATTCTGCCGCGTGAGTGGACTGGAAGGCTTTGAGGAAGCTCTGGAGAATATGCAACGCTCGAAGGCTTTTGTCTGCGTGAGCGACATAGCGAATGGATATACGGAACTGCATAACACACCTCGGACTCGAAGGGTGAAGACGGTGTTCCTGGCAATGCGACACCGTATCGATGACATGCAAGCTCGCTTGGAATGCATTGAGACGCTGCGTGAGCTGTTCAGACAGTTTATGAGCAAACTGATCCTGGAAAAAACGAAACTGGAACAGAAATGCATATACCTGGACCCTCGTATATCTTTTAACGAGATAGACAGGTACTTCTTCTCTGGATGCGCATGCGCATACTTTCAGATAGCAGTGGATGTGTTCACAGACCTGCGATTCAACAGCAACGAATGGGAGGAGGAATAATGAACAGTATACATATATCAACGCTTCGCAAGATGCTGAAGGCTGGAGACCCAGTCGATCTGAAACTCTGGACGAAATCAGGAGAAATACAGGAATGGAAGAACTGTATTCCTCTGCGATATAACTTCTATAAAGGAACGCAGCAGTTTAAGCTTTTGAATAGCAATCAGATACGTCAAGCGAGAATCTGTTGTATCTTTAGCGTGAATAATTTGGAGGTGTTTTTGTAACCCGAAATACTATTGATTTTCAAATAATTCACTATCTTTGCAGATAGTTATTAACCAAATATTCATTGTTATGAAAAAGAATATAATTCTATCGCTTCTCCTTTTAGCAGTTGTGTTACCATCTTTTGCACAAGAATGGAACGCTTCTTCCAACCCGCCATTTGGATGGTCATGGCTTAAAGCTCAATATATTAAATTCTATCATAGAGGTAAAACTTCTATGACAGGGTTTGATATGGTTTATACAACATCTAGAGAGTATTCTGGTGACGATTATGACCCTGAAGACCCAAAAGTTGTAAGATATGTTTATATTATAGAAGACAATAAGAACAAAGCTCCACATAATATGGGAGCTATGCCTCCAAAAGCTGCAGAATTAATCTACCATAAACTTGATGATGGAACAGAGTTTTGTGGCGTTCTTGTTAATGGGGATTTAGTAAATAAGAATGGTGAAAGAACAAGTAGTTTTCGTTTTGAATTAAAAATTGATGATGATACTGCGAATTTGTTGATGGAGTTACTGCTTAATGAGTCAGGTTGGGACAATAAGACTGGTATTAAATTTAGTATGACAACTTCTCCTCGTTTGAGAACTCCTGAATTTTATTAAGAATACACTAGTGTCTTTTAGACTATAATACAGACTCCATAACTTTGCACAAAACGCAAGGTTATGGAGTTGAATTTTAATAGCGTAGAGACAATAGCTCAGCTGAATGCATCGGCTGCCTTCCAAGTGGACAGCGGCAAGGTGTTCAAAGACGATGTGGACATATGTCCGGTGATAATCGACAAGAAACTGGCTTACGTCCCTTGGGGTGGTGACAATATGCTGCCGTATAATATCCTCGACCTGATAGAGTCGGATGAGACGCTTTCGACATGCCAGCAGTTTAACGCGGAGGTGTGCTACGGAAGCGGGCTACGGTACAACGTGGACAAGTGCTCGAAGGATGTGCGCTCTCAGGTGGATGAGTTTATGATGGATAACGCCATGGCGCAGTACTGGCTGGGGGTATGCCATGACTTCAAACACTTCGCATTCACAGTGAGCGTGGTGATTCTGAACAGCGACGGAACACGGATAGTGAGGCTGCTGCGTAAAGAAGCTTGCTACTGCAGGCTGTCTCCAGCCGAAAACGATGGGAGCATCAAATACTTATTGTATGCGAACTGGCGTACGGCGATAGCTTCACGCGAAGAGATAGAAGTGATAGAGTTGCTGGATATAAACTCTCCATGGCGCGACCTGGCAATACGAATGGGACGTGAGACTGGTGATGACGGCAAGAAGAAAATACGCACGAAGGCACGGAAGTTTGCCGTGATGACTCGTGTGCCGACTCCTGACAGCACATATTACCCGATTCCTTACTACGCCTCGCTGTTCCGTGGGAAGTGGTATAACATAAAGCAACTCATTGGGATGGCGAAGGAGGCGAAACTGAAGAATATCGCTCCTATAAAATACCAGATAGAGATATCGAACAAATACTGGGAGTCGATATTCAAAAGTGAAGGGATAACAGACCGCAAGGAGCAACAGAAACGCATAGTGAAGGAGAAACAGCAGATACTGGACTTCCTCACTGGCGTGGAGAACGCTGGAAAGGTGTGGTTCTCGACTTTCTATGTGGCACCCACTGGCGAGGTGCAGCATGAAGTGGTGATAAACAAGATCGACAACGACAAGGAAGGTGGCGACTGGAGCACAGACATACAAGAGGCAGTGAATATGTTCTGCTTTACCATGAGAGTGCATAGCAACCTCGTGGGCTCGGTGCCAGGGAAGTCGCAGTCAAACAACAGCGGTTCGGACAAAAGGGAGCTTTATACTATAGCACATTCTCTGCAAAAGCCATATCACGACCTGCTATTCGCAGTGCACCGTATGATAATACGGTACAACGGATGGAAGGAGGCTTTTCCTGAATGCCCATTTGTGCAGCTGACTCTGCTGAGCGAGCATGTGGACGCACAGGAGGTGACAATGGAGAATGATGATGACCGGGACGGCACACCATCTAAGGATGAGGTGTGGAAACATAATAACTGATATCTATTGTGTACCATCCAACCCAACCCAACTCAAAACTCATAACTCAAAACTCATAACTGAAAACTCATAACTCACAACTAAAAACTATCATATATGGTCTGTCAACTGATTACATCGGATAATAGTCTGCGTAAATACCTGCCTAACGCATTCGACACAGCACAAGGGGAAGCATCGTTCTTTGAGAAGGTGCTGCCATGGCTGGAAGCAGCGGAGAGATGGGCTGTGGAACAGTTTATTGGCGACACCTTTATGCCTATACTGGTGACAACAGAAGAGAACAACCCTCTGAGAATGACTGCGTGCAGCATGGTGGCTCATGAGGCGTTTATGCGAGCTGTGCCATCTCTGGACCTGGTGCTGACTCCTAACGGCTTCGGGATAGTGAGCAACCAGAACATTGCGCCAGCAAGCCGTGACCGTGTGGTACGGCTGATAAACTCTCTGGAGGCTTCTCGTGACGTAGCAATGGAACAGATGCTGCAGTACCTGTTCCAGAATGAACGGTGGTTCACGTCATCGAAAAGGAGATGGTTCACAGAGACGCTGTTTCCAAATATAGACCTGGCGAATTTGTGTGGAATCACGGAGAAACGCTGGGCAAACTACCTGAACCTGCGCTCTAAGGTGCTGGAGATTGAACAACGTATAGCAGTGGAATATATTTCGCCTGAACAGATGGAGGTGCTACGTGGCGAGGTGATAGGAATTGACTGGTCGTTTACGCTGGCAGACAGACTGCACCTTAGGGTGATAGAGCAACTGCGGTCGATAGTGGTGAGCAACCTGCAAGGCGCGCCTCTGAATATCCAAGGGCTGCGTGACATAGTGGATATCATGCGTAAGAATGAGGAGATATTTCCGGAGTTCGCAAATAGCGAAACGGCACGACTCTTCACGCCTCCAGTATTCGAGAACAAAAAAGAGAATAACGGCTACTGGTTCTAAAATATCTACTGAGTAATATCCAACGTAAAACATTGTGCATTATGCATTATGAATTGTGCATTTAAACAGCTATGCCCAACTTAAGTACTATAGACATATGCCGTGAAGACCTGTTCACGCCGAAGGAGGAACTGGAGGAACGCTATACAGCAGTGATAGTGGCTCGTATAATACGCATACGTGAGGAATATAACTGGTTCCTCGCTAACCCGGATGCGAAAGACCGACAGTTCGTGGAGACGGCAATGTCAAGGCACGGAATAGAGAAGACAGCGGCATACTCGGACCTGGCAGTGGTGAAAGCACTGCTGCCACACTTGGCGACTGCATCTCGTGACTTCCACCGATACCGCTACAACGAGATGATACTGGAGACATTCCAGATGGCGAAGAAACGCAAGGACACGAAGACGATGGAGAAGGCGGCATCTTCCTATGCGAAATATAACCGCGTGGACCTGGAGGATGAACAAGCGGTGCCTTACGACATGATTGTGGTGCAACCTTTTACCGCGACTGATGACCCTTCGGTGCTGGGAATTAAACCTATACCGAACCTCAGAGAGAAAATACGGATGCTGCTGAATAAATACAGAGCTGAGAATATGGATATTGAGGATATCGAGTTTGAAGAGGCTGACCTGGAAGAAGCGATGCTGTTCCCAGAACCGAAGGTGGATGAGGTGGTGAGTGGTCTAAAAGAAAACATTGCATTGAATGGAAAACTCAAAGAAGATATACTTTAATGAGCCTCAGCGCTTGACGCAACTGATAGGAGCAAACACAACAGTGATTGTGGCTGGACGACGCACAGGGAAGACGGACAGCATAGCGTCGCCTTTTGTGCTTCGTAACATGCAACGTATGCCTGGATCTACTGGCGGCATTGTGGTGCCGACTTACAAGCATGGTCTGACGAACACGATACCTGGGCTTCTGGCCGCATGGAAACGGTGGGGATACATCAATGGCATTCATTATGTGATTGGACGGAGACCGCCTAAATCATTCGGGAAACCGATAATAGAACCTGCGGAATATGAGCACGTGATAATGTTCTACAACGGCTCGTGCGCTATTCTGATATCACAAGATAGACCGGGCTCCAGCAACTCGCTGACGCTGTCGTGGCTGCTGATAGATGAGGCGAAGTTCATAGACTATGAACGGCTGAAGGATGAGACGCTGCCAGCGAATGGCGGGATTAAGTCGTACTTCGGACATCACTCGTTTAACCACTCGATAATGATTCTCTCGGATATGCCGCAGACGCAGAAGGGCTCGTGGTTTCTTCACTACAAGGAGAAGATGGACCCGCAACTGATAGAGACGATTGAAGGTACAATATATGAGATATGGAACGTGAAGCAACGCGTCCGCAGAATGCAGGAGAAGGGGTTCGAAATTCCGCATTTCCTGAGACTGCATCTGCGAAGACTGGACCGCAACCTGAACAGGATGCGCTCTGTGGCAGTGTACTATAAGGAATACTCGTCGATAGAAAACCTGCAGCTGCTCGGAGAGAGCTATATAAAACAGATGAAACGTGACCTTACACCGAAGACGTTCCAGACTTCGATCCTGTGCCAACGGATTGGAATAGCAAAGGATGGATTCTACTCGTCAATGCGGGAAGGGCATAAATATAATGCAAGCGACTTTGAATACCTGGATGAGCAGTTCAAGGAGTTTACGGAAGCTCAGGACTTCTCTACACTCTCCTCTCTTTCCTCTCCACTGGATTGCAGAGCAGACAGCGACTTGAATAAGCTGGCTCCGATATGCATAGGAATGGACTATAACGCGAATATAAACTGGATTGTCGCAGGACAACCGGACGGCCGTAGGCTGAACGTGATAAAGTCGTTCTACACGAAGTTTGAACGGAAAATTCCAGCTCTGATTGATGACTTCTGCCGCTATTATATGCATCATGAATGCAAGACGGTAGTATATTACTACGACAGCACAGCCCTCGGCGGCAACTATGCCGTGAATGAACAGGACTTCCACTGGGTGGTGTGCCATGAGTTTGAACGCCATGGCTGGCAGGTGGAGGATATAAACCTCGGAAATCCTATGCGCCATGACGAGAAATATCTGCTGATAAACCAGGGGTTCGCAGGGAAACAAAGACTGATGCCGTTCTTCAACCGCCAAAATAACGATGACCTGATTCTGGCAATACAGACAGCAGGCGTGGTGCGAGGACGTAACGGCTTCCGTAAGGATAAGGGAGGAGAGAAACTCGCAGAAACGGAGGAAGATCTGCTGCAGCATCGCACTGACGGTACTGACGCTTTCGATACTCTCTATATCGGATGCGAGAAATTCCCTTATAGGGATAGCTTCGGCATCTCCTCCAGCGGTGTGCTATAAATTACAAGAATTTTAATTTGTTCTTTTCGTAATATTCATCTAGTGTAACTAAAACATCTTCAGGTTTTTCCCCACTTAAAAGAACAGGGGTTCCGATTAATTCTTGTACTACAGTTTTTGCCATAGCATTATTAGATATCAAATCTTCTAACGTCTGAGCATCATACATTGCATCACAATAAGAATTCAGTTGTTCTACTAATCTTACATATTTTTCTGGTATCTCATTTTCTTCTGATTCATTATTTGTTTCTGATTCTTCTTTTTTCTTCTTAATATATTGCTTATAGTACATATTTGTTGGGATTAACATAAATAACCCAAACAAAATCATTATTACCCCTAAAGCAATTTTTCCTGAGATAAAAGAAACAATAGAAATAATAAACATTGCAGCTACTAATATTCCGAATACAACAGTCCATGCCAAGTTTTCACTAGCACTTCTGCTTTCCATTTTTTGTTGAGCAATTGCCATCTTTTCTTCTTTAGTAAGTCCACTTTTAGGAGAACCACTAGATATCTTTTTTCGTGCGTAGACTCCTGTTCCTGGCACACTCGTCGACAAATATGTGCCACGCTTACTGATATTTACTTTTGCACCACGTGGACCGACAGAGAGACTAAATCCATGTTTGCTTGCATTCAGTCTAACACCTGGAGCAATTTTTTTGCTTTTTCTTAAATATAATCCCATATATTTATTTCTTTGTTTCAATTAAAATACAAATATACAACTAAAAATTAAAAACAGAACTCATTTATATTATTTTTCGTATAGGCGAACTTATTTGTGCGTTAAAAGAATCTGAAAACTATTATTGGCACGGTATTTGTATATTGATTCTTATACCTTAAAATCATATTAAATACTGTATTAATTATTGCGTGTTATGTTCACAATGCGCAAAGATTAATTTTTTCTTGTGAGTTAGGAAACGTTAACTCGCATGGGTTATACATTTGCCCATAAAGTTGCTTCTTTTGTCGTTTGGTTTGAACCCTCTCATCGTAGGAGGTAATTCTAACTAAACATTTTTTATTATGAGAAATGTTCTTTTTTACCCGCAACCGCAAGCATCGGAGATTTGCGGCGGGACAGTGAGAATAGTGCACTCTGACGCACTACTGGAAGAGTTCAGCAACGTAGTGATCTACGGAGATGAACAAGTCGATAACCCTAAACGCTCAATCGAGCAGATACAGACGCTACGCAACGAGCAGCTGTTCGGCATTGTGCCGGAGAAGATTCCGACAAAGGCAGTGATTGGCATCGCGACAGTGGGAAAGGTGATTACCTTCACGGAGGGTAAGAACAACACAAAGGGTCGTGGATACGTCTATGACGTGGTGAGAGCTTACCTGTTCGACATGCCTCTGTCAATGTCTAAGGAGATGGCACTGCTGTTCGCTAAAATGGGCATCTTTGAGTCTGTGCCTTACCACTATGTGCTTGATTCTGGCGTTAGAGATGGAATGGGATTCCTCTCACTCACAGTGAACAAAAAGGTATTCTTCTCTATCACGGATGGAAGTGAGATCACACTGGAACTCACCCCTGAAGTGGCAGAACAGGTGCTGGATGATGAAGGCAATCTGAAAGAGTTCTGCTCGTTCTATGTGCATCACGGAGGATTGGTGAAACGATTCGACTGGAATGACAATTGCCGTATCGCGACAGAACGAGATGAGGATGGAAATATCACCCTCTTCCCAAGCGATGTGGAACCCTCAGGGGACGCAGCGCGCATGACACTGAAACTGTTCTGCTCGTACAAACAGTGATTTTTTCTTCGTCGCTTGTTGATTTTTACAGAAAAAACTGTAATTTTGCGATGTCATATCATTGACATCACATAGTTCAAAAAGAACATTATGCAATCTCCGGTGTTGAGAACGTAGGACTTTTCATAACGGAAAATCGAGATGCATAGTGGTCTACCGTATTGCGTGGACCGCTGTCATCGTTGGTTTTCCAGGTTCCCTACGACCTTCAACACTGACGTGGCACGGGCCACGTTTTTTTATGCCCTGATATGAACATTGTCATTAATAAAAGATTCTATAAAGCATCGTCCTTAATAGTCTTATAGAAAATCAAGAGCGACACGCTATCTTTACGTGCCGCCCTTGAAAGGTTAGAATTTATGAATAATTCTGAGATTACTTCTTGAGCATCTTGGTAGTTGTGCGAGAACCGTCAGTGTACTCGGTAACTACAATGTTAACGCCCTGGAATGGAACATCACTTACAATACCAGCGACATTCACATACTTCACGCTCTTAACCTCGCCATTGCCAGCAACAACGCTTTCAATTGCTGTTGCAGGATTCTGACCGTTAAGATCAAGTGGATATACCTTGTATGAATCACCTGCTGCCTTAGAACCGCTGCCAGAAACTTTGCGAAGGATGGCTGTGAAGTTATAAGTAGCGCCGTTTTGTATATCGCTGTAAGAAGAAGCTCCATCGTTCATGCTTAAGTCTATCTCAAACTCACCAGCGAAACGATGGCCGTTTCTGTTGTCGTCGGTAGACATAATCATACTTGTAGTCGATGCATCCCATACCGCCCAAACAATCTGAGCATACTCTTGTGGCTTAGGAGTCATGAAGAAGTAGTTCTGACCATAGTCGGTGCTGTGGTTAGGATTGTAACACTTCTGACGCCCGAAGAAGTTTGCTGGCATGTAGTAGTTAAGTGCATAATCACCTTCACTGGAAATAGCAGCACTGGTCAAAGTGACGTTTTCAAGGGTTGGATTCAGCTTGTCTGTGAATTCACCGTGGATAGTACCGCCCTTGATAATCTGTCCTTCAAATTGGCTTGCATCAACGCCGTCGGCAAGCTTGATCTCGCACCAGTTACTTTGGTCGTAGTATGCCTGGTTGAGACGTGTGTTGGCATCAATGCCTTCAGCTGCCTCGGCATAAACCTCGAAGTTCAGATCGCCATCGGCAGGAGTAGCGGGCCAGATTGATTGACCGGTGTCGTCCTTAACCCAGATGCTGTTGTCCTTGGCAAATACACACATCAGGTTGTTGCTGATTGTGTACTCATTCTCACCTGCAGTGGTTACACCCTCATCACAGAGCTGACGTAAAGTGACTACCGATTCCTCCCACTTAACAATCTCAGTTGGGTGGAACTCCATAACATTGTTGTAAGCGGTCTGGATACCAGTGATGTTGTAGTATGCATCGAGATCATCTACTACACTCCAGTCAATGTGGAATTTGTTGTAACCAATGTGAGCTTCATTATCAATGTCGAAGTACAGAGGATCACCATAACTAACATCTTCTGGCTTGTAGAGAGCAGACAACTTAACTTTCTTGATGGTAATGTAGTGGTTGTTCAAAGCAACACCTGTTGTGGCATCAGCGATATGGGCTATTGTCTCATGCTCTGGGTCAGCAAGGCCCTTGTCACCATTAGGTGCAAAGTTCTCAAGGTCTGTGAACATTGCGAAGTTGGATTCTTCGTCACTTACCATCTCATCTGCAACCTTGTTGCCAGTGAATCCACCTGCAATGATATCACCATTAGCAAGTTGATTTATTGTCTCACCATCAGCAGGCTGGTGGAAGTATGCGCAACCACTGTCATCCTTAACGTAGATGTAGCTCTTGCCAGTTGAACTGATGTAGTGGTATTGAACAATTACTGGATTCTTGAATTTAATATTGCTGGTACCGATTGGCAGAGCAAGATATTCTGCAATGTTTTCAACCTCGATAGGTGGAGAGTAAGTTTCAGCTACACTGAAGTCCTGGATTTCCCAAATGCCACCACCTCTATTTTCATATGGGTTGACATACTTGAATCCGACTTGAATTAACTGATTATTGTAATCCGACAGGTCATATTCCTCACTGTAATGAGTGTATCCAGAAAGACCATTACTATTCGCTGGAAGAGTAGTCGCCAACTGTGTCCATTCACCACCATAAGTTCTGATCCATACAGTAGCTTGTTCATTTGGAACGATGAAGTATTTACTTATAGAGTGCTTAAATGATAGAACAGGTTCAACTGCATCAGTCAAGTTGATGTATGGAGATATAAGCCAGCTGTCTCCAACTGTATAATTAGTACCGTCAATATAAGAAGAACCTCTTGCACCATAGTCATCAGTAACTGTCCAAACGGTAATGTCGGGATCGCCCTCTACGGTAGTAAATTTGCCTAAACCAGTACCACCAGTGAAGGGGTGAGTATAGTCGAGATCCTCTGACTCTACCTCAGCAAATTTGTACTTGGCTTGTGTAATGCTGCTGACAGCATACCTCTGAGCGTGCTCATCATAGTAAGCAGCTACTGCATAGAAAGTGGTTTCCTCACTAACGTTGATAGGCTCAGTGAACTTGGTACCTTGAGCTACTATCTGATCATATGTCAACTCACTATTAGTGGTGTAGTAAACATCAGCACCTTCGGTAGTAGTTGCCATACTTACATTCTGAGCTACAGGATAAGTGCCTGCAGCTGGAGTAAAGGTAGGTTTAACTGGAGAAACGAACTTGTAAGTCACACTTACTGGGTTACTCAGCTCCTTGCCATCTTCCTTAGCAACGGCAGTAACGGTTACCTCGTCACCAAGTTGTGCAACAGTTGGAGTGAAGAAAGCACCGTTGTACTGATGAGTTGGATCCTCTGTTGGAGTAGTGCCATCGGTGGTGTAATAGATAATACCACCATTGGCTTGGGTAATCTCTACCTCTTGAGAGTAGCCAACTACGTTACCGCCCTCGGGAGTGATAACGGGTGCGGCTGACTTGTTGCTTGCGGCAGTCTTCTTATAGAGAGCAACAGCCTTCTGACTTGTGTAAGTCGAAGACTTAAAGTAACGGAATCGGGTCTGTCCACTTGTAGCATTGTAACGCAAGTAAGCACCACCACTGCTGACAATGTTGGCATTACCGCTTTCGTCAAACGTGATGTTGTTCACATATTGAGTGCTAGTACTTGATAGCAATCCGTTACCATCGCTTGTCTGGCCAATATAGTAACCACTTGCGCTTTGAAGGGTCTTATTTGTTGCATTGTAAGTGAATACAGCTGCATCAACAGTGGCAGACGACGGAATCTTATCGTCATCAGTAATTGTAACCGCAATGCTATTGCCTGTTTTATCAAGTGTTGTCAAGCTACCGTCAAAGGCAAGAGGTCCATCCTCGTAAACGATTAGGTACTCGCCATCGGTCAAGTCAGTAGTGGAAGTAACCTTAACATAGTCACCTGTTGTGGCACTACTGCTTACAGTGTAAGTTGCAGTTTCTGTAACAACGATGTTGCCGATAGATGCCTTTGCAGTAACTGTTGCGTCCTCAGTGATAGAGACACTATTGGTGAAGTTTGTGCCATCAGTGCTTACCTGAACGGCAACATCACCTGCGGCGTTGCTGTCAAAGTTTGTCTTGATGTTACTGATTAGTGTTGTCAATGTACTTGTTGCAGTAACTGTGGTTCCACTAGTAACCTCACCTTCAGCAGGACTGATGGTGATAGTCGGTTCCTGCTTAGTGAACGACATGCTAGTGAGCGCACCGTTAATCTCGATGTTATATACACCGGGTGCACAGCCAAAGTTGTTGCTAGGGCCGCCGCTCAAATTGAATGGCATTGCGCCACCATTCAAGTCATAGATATAGTAATTACCTTGATCAGCTTGTGGGTGCTTCTCGGCTCCATCGAGAGTAAGGAAGAAGTAGTCGTTGGCACCGCCGTCGTCGATTCCAGTGAAATATGCGCTGATGGTATACTTGTCATCTGTGCTGTCATAGGTAAACACGGGACCTGCTTCACCAGAACGCCAGGTAGAGTTGCCATTGAAATGGCCAGCAAGGCGTAAGGTTCCACGATAATTAGTGAAGTTGGCAGTGATAGTTACATCACTGGCTGGCATAATAAATGAAAATACTATACCGCTGTTGTCACTGCTGACCTTGGTTAATGTTACTGTCGTGCCGCTTGCATCTACAGCAGATACATTCCCTTCAAGAATCTGATAGTTGGTATTGCAACCGGCCTTGAATTGAATGGTCTGACCAGCATCAGCAGTTACAGTGTAATGGTTGCCGCTAATCTCCTCTGGAGTTGTACAGTTGTCTGACCAGTCGCCAATCCAACCGCCTGACTCGTTATCAGCATCACCGTTAGTCTTGATGACACGCTTGATCTCGCTGGTAACATCAGGAGCGGTGAAGTACACATTGATAAGAGTCGCACGCACTTGATTACCAGATGCAGTAAAAGACACAGATTGGGCCTCTCCTGTCCATGTTCCACTTGTTTCTGATGTTGTCAGACCTGTGATGTTGGCAAAACCAGTAATAGCATAGCTGCCACCAGGACCTTCAAACTCAATTTTTACAATCTTATAGTCATCAGGAACAGTGAATGTTGTGGTAGAGTTCTTGTATAGACGATATTCAGAATGATTATTTAAGACACCATTTGAACAAGCAAATGTAACAGGTTGCTTAATCAATGGAGATGTGCCGGCATCAACAGTTGCATTAAAGGTGGCTGTGCCGTCATAATTAACTGATGGTATGGTAACAGTGTAAGAGGCTGTGGCCTCAGTTCCGAAAGCATACTTTGAGTTGCTGTAATTGTAGGCTGCAGCTTTAATAGTTGTTGCTCCTGTAACTGCGGGAGGATTAGATGCATCGTACACTGTGCCATTGGTTGCACTTGGAGAAGTGCCATCAGTTGTGTACTTGATTCCATCACATGTGCCACTAAAAGACATCTCTACAGTAGTTCCCGAAGTAACCTCACCAGCGGCAGGGTCGAATGAGATAGTTCCACTTGGTGTGGTTGGATCTGGCTCAGGTGTACTACCACTTTCGTAGGTTACAGAAATTTGAGTAATCCTAGCTTGTCCAGCTTTACTTCCACTACTATGAGAAACTGTAAATTCAGCTGAAGTGCCACTTATAGTACATGCTGTGCCACTAGTGATATTATTCCCATTAAATACCAATACACCATTATTATTACTAGTGTAAGTGAAAGTTACTGATTGCAATGTACAACCAGTGGCAGCAGAGATAATAACATTACCGCTTTGAGCCTCGTAAAGCCTCCAATCAGATCCCCAAAAAGATCCGCAATTAGCAGAACCTGTCGTTGAGATAGTAATGTTAGCATCAAGATTAAATGACGTGTAACAAGTTTGAGTTCCATTTCCAGATGCTGTAACCCAATTATTTGCTGTCGCAATCTCTGTCATGGTCTTTGTTACCGTCGTTGCCCAACCGACTCCGATGAAGACGGTGAGCAGCGTTAGAAATGTAAGTAATCTTTTCATACGCATGAAAATGTTTAAATAATTAATAGTTAGTAAAAACGAGTTATTTATTTTAAGTTTAATGTATTACCGTATAAACAAAAAAGTCCTTGTATACAAGTTTTTGTACACAGGAACTTATCTTTCGTGAAACAATGAATGCATATTACCTCACAATTATGGTGCAAAGGTATATATTATTTTTAAATAGGTATCAAAAAAATTATAGGAAAAAATACCATAGAATGCTTAAAAGTTATTAACAACCCCAAGTGGTCTGCGAATGGGGATAATGCTTATACGAAACCCCTCATTTTCACAATGAAACCGACTAGCATTCTTTTTGTAAATATAACTACATAAAATGATTAAATTTACTGCAATTCTTCATAAATCGAACGCAATTCCTTTATAAGCACGTATGCTGAATATATTAAATGTTGTACCTTTGCACTAATTTCATTTCCGCATGAAATGAAGTGAGACGAATTAGGACCCTGCTGGCTCGCGAGCGTCGGCAGGGTTCGACCTTTTAATATTATGAGTAGTAAAAAATCCGCAACTCATAAATGATAACTGAAATCTTTTCACTAACTTTGCAGCGCTATTCAGCCATACGCAGGCTGTTTAGTAGTTAGTAAAGTCCTACGAGCATGTGAATGTCCGTAGGGCTGTTGCTTTATAATATAATGATGTAAATCTTAATATAATTTACATATATTTTTGGCACGCTTTTTGTAACTTAAAAAATATCAATAAAATGCCAATTAACATTATGGATGACACGTCGAAAATCACAAAACCAGGAGATAGACTTATATATATATCTTTTAACCTGATTCTGATAGTTCTACTTGCTATTATTGCTGTCTCTTGTCATAATATTCTTATGACTTTCAAGCCTGCATTGGTTAATTTCCCAAATGGCAAGATAGCTAATGCTATTCTGTTAGGCATTCCAACAGCTTTATCACTGATTCTCAGTTTAATCTTGACATATAAGGTTTTGAGTTCTTTGGCGCGTTTTGTTGTTGAATTTGTAAATAAAATAAAGTCATTCTCTAAGCAGAAGAATACGGAAGAATATAAAAATGCTGAGAATTATCTGAATGGCATATTCAGAACAAAATTACTTGAAAAGTACAAAGTAAGGAAATGGCTGTTCATACATCATCTTCAAGGCAGCTTGAGCTCCTTTAATGAAAAGGCGAAGGCTGATAAAATAAACTTTAAGAACTCTTTCCTTGAAAGAATTGGTTATGAAAATATGGAAGATTTCTTTTATGAAGAAAGAGTATCTCAAATAGTTGTCTTTGCTGCATTTCACGCATTTTTGATTTTGATTCACTGTTTCTTTGTCAATAATATCGTTCACGAGAGTATATTTAACTCTGTAAACGGCATTAACCTGGTCTTACTCATTGTCTCGATCCTGTTGGTATATCTTATTTTCTTTGTCGTTAAATACAATGTAAAGTATTATAGCTGCCTGAAGAATAATCTGATTAAAAGAAAATATCCTCTTGTCAATAAATATAACTATTACAATGACTCAGATTGCCAGTGGGCAGCTGAATCTGAAATTCAACTGCTTGATTATATTTGTAAGGAAAAAGGGATTATAGTTGAGAATCCAAACAAGTACCACCTATTCCAAGTTAAACCAATGGCTCTTGAAGAGTTTAAACAATCTAGATATTACGAGTATTTCAAAGAGAAACGAAAACAAGAAGGCTCTTTTATTTCTGAAGAGTCAAACCTTAATAGTTACGGCGACATTTTTGATGACCGAACTAAAGTGATGATAATGTTTGTTTTGTCTCTGTTTCTTATTGTACTTGCGTTTATTACAATAGCAGCCCCTTACAGAATCTTTCAGATAAACTATAATCTGAAAATACAAGGCGCAAAGGAACAATACAATAAGGCGCTTGGCTTATACAATAATGAGGTGATAAAAGCAAAAAATCAACCTGATTCTGTTATAGTTAATACATATAGAAATATGGTTGATTATAACAGCATTGGCAGTGATTGGGACTTTACCAACTCCTTCGACAATACTGAAGTGCCCGTGGCAAAGGATAATATCTTCGCTTTAGAGGATTTAGATAATAAGAAAATAAAGATAAATACAACTATAATTGAAGATGATGATACTTACCCAGACCGCTCGTATAACACATTCTATATCAAGTTCAACAAAAAAGACCTACTGGCGAATGACTCCACCATGTACTGGTCAACTAGGCAAGTGGTTAAGGAAAATGGAAAACGCAGCACTCAACATTATGCTGTTTGGGAAACTACATATAAAATTAGTCTGAAACCTAAAGTGTTACCTTCCAAACCGAAACCAATAGATAAGGAGATCGTGCAAGTTAATGGCTCGGTCCTTACTGATAGGTTCTTCTCTGATCAAATTCATATCCCAATTCTGGAAACATCTATTGAAGATATCCCGAATTTTGTTGCAGACTATTTTGACAAATAATATATTCGAGATAATTCATGGTTTTGAATGCTTTTTTCAGCCCACCAACTCACAAGCTGGTGGTTTTTTGTTTATTTGTGATTGATGGGCCCGATTTTGGCACTCATGATGACTATATTTGCGCCCACATATAATTATTGTTATATTTTTGAAAACTTTTCACTATAAATATAACTTTAATTATAGGATTTCTTCGTAAATTTGCAGATTCACTTAGATATTAATAACACTAACCGCATATACAGCTTAATAATGGAATTTTTTAACATAAAAAGCCAACTGGATATAGAGTACTCAAGTGATGAAGAGCTGAAAGAGAAACTGAAGGAAATGTACACTTATGAAGGTTTTACGCCTGAAGTGACTATTGAAGGTGACTTTATTCGCATAAACATCGACGAGAGAGCTTTCAACAAGGTTAAGAGAGACATGGATAAAGCCATGGATCTTTGTAACCGCCATGAGTTTAATAAAGCAGAACCTCTATTGAAGGATATAACAGAGAGATGTCCTCTGCATGCTGACGCCTTCAGAATGCTGGCTCAAGTGCGCATGGACAGAGGTGCTCTTGACGACGCTTTCAACACCAACATCGAGGCACTGAAAATAGACCCTACAAATCTGTGGGCTCTGCTGCTTATGGGAAATATCTGCGTAAAGCAAGGCAACATCCCATTGGCAGATGAATACTACAACAAGGTACTTGAATATCATCCTGAAGACCTTCTCGCTCTCAACAACCTTGCGGCAAACTATCTAAGCAGGAAGGAGTATGAAAAGGCTGAGGATATGTTCCGTAAGATTATAGATAAAAATGACTCTTATCTGAACAGCTACTATGGCCTTGCTATAGCTTGTCATAATCAAAGGAAATCTCGTGAGGCTTTCGACATATGCATAGCAGGACTTAAGAAAGGTGTTGATCGCCCTCAAGACCGTCATATCAGAGAGGAACTACAAAAGATGGTGATGGCAATAGCAAAGTCATTGACTAAAGACTTTGACTACTCTATCGAGATTGGGAAACAAATTAAACTTCTCAATGAGTTAGGTTCCAAGAAGATTGAGGTTGACAGGAACGCCACAAAACTGCCTGTGAGTGCAAGGCTTGAATACTCAGTAGCTCACAGACGTGACTATGAGAAGGTACTTGTAAACCCGACAAAACAGTACCACGATCACCTGATGATGCATGAGCTGATGCACCTACAGATGTATCTTGAGGCGAAAGCTCAAGGAAGAAACAAACTTGCAGTGAGCGGAGAAACGGAACTTGAGGCATTCAAGAAATGGATGAACCCAGACATGGGACCACTGAAACAACGTCTTGACGACAAAGAGCTAAAGGAGATAATCGGACAACTGCACACTGGATTGATGACACAGGCGCTGAACTCTCCGCTTGACCTCTATGTGGAGGCAATGATTTATCGCAACTACCCTGAGATGCGTCCATTGCAAATGCTTAGCCTTGTTGACATGAATTTGGAGAACATCGAATCGGTGAAAAAAGCTGAAAGTAGCATAATGCCGAAAAGGGTTGTTAGCGTTAACCGTATTATGAATCTTGTAAATGCCATCCAATTAATGGAACTCTATGGATTCAATCTTGGACCACATTTCAAAGCTACTCCAGCTGAGATGCGTACCGCAAAAGACCTCTATGAGGAATGGACAGCGTACTTCGAAGACTCTGAATCGAAACCTGGAGATGAATATGACTTGTTGGAATATTTCACTCAGCATCTTGGTGTAGATGAGTTCTTCTCAATGGTGAATGAGATGCATTTTAATGAAATCTCACTACCTAATCGTGATGAACTACCTAAGGAGTCTACAGATCCTGATGTCGCAAAGGAACAGCTGGAATCGTTCCAAGAGCAACACAAGGATGGTGCAGACCCGATGGAGACAATGATGATGACAATGTATATGCTTGGGGCAATGAAGGAACTGATGCCTATGCCTCAGCAGAACGTACATCGCATCGCACTTGAAATAGCAATGGTTGGTATGACTGGAATCAACCCCAAAAACAAGGGTTATAAAATAAATGCTCTGCCTGGACGTGAATTTGGTGGATATGAATTCCTTGCATACTACTATGTGAGCTGGGCTATAGCAATACCTGAGAAACTCAATGATTTGGGACTTCCTTTCAGTCAAGCTTATGAGGCTGCACTTGAAATGTATAACCAGCAAAACAAGAAATCATGAGCGACATTGAAGAACTAATTCTTGAAATAAGACGCTTTAGCGAGGAGCGCGACTGGGACCAGTTCCATAACGGCAAGGATGTGGCACTGGCACTGTCCATTGAGGCTGCTGAGCTCAACGAAGCGTTCTTGTGGAAACGCCCGGAGGTTGTTAACGTTGACAAGGTCAAAGAGGAACTCGCTGACGTTCTTAACTATGCACTGATGATGGCAGATAAATATAACCTTGACGTGAAGCAGATCGTCTTAGACAAACTGCGAAAGAACGCTGAGAAATATCCAGTGGAGAAAGCAAAAGGTTCAGCCAAGAAATATAACGAATTTTAAACTCAATGATACTCGCCAACATACTGCCTGATGACATCCTCATTTTTGACGAGATGATATACCTTGAAGATGGCTATGCAATAAACGGCATGATGGGTCATCAAGTGTTTGTAATTGACAGTGAAGGTGAAGTTGAGGAGATTATATATATCGATGACCTAGCTGAAGAGCTGAAACAACAGGTCATAAAGATAGTAGAGGAAGACAGGTTCGAAATGAGCCACAATGAGTGACAATAAATTATTCCATTATGATAAACAGAGTTTTATACAAGGAGACACAAGCTCAATTCGCAAGGGATGTGGAGCGCAACATAGTATATCAGAAAATGCTGTATAATGCACAGATGTCTGGAATTCACTCTAGTGAGAGTGAAATTGCATCATGGACGAATAACGCTCCTCATATCTCTAAGATTTTGTATGATGCAGATGTAAGGGATAGTTATGTCACATTTGAGTTTCTGGTTCCTTTTAGCAGGAAAAGAATAGATTGCGTCATCTATGGCAAAGGGACTGATGACAGTATGAACGTCATTCATATAGAGCTGAAGCAATGGAGCAACAAAGGGGTTACTCTTGCGGATTGTGACGGCAACTTCAATGCTGAAGAGAAAGTTGAAGACACCGTTTTTAATGTTACTGCATACACAGGTCATGCCAATAGGATTGTAGCCCACCCTTCTCAACAAGTGAAAGGTTATCAAGGATACCTGTCTAACTTTATTGAGGTTATCAGCAATGAAGAAATACATCTTACTGGATTGGCATATTGTTACAATTATCTTAAAGAAGATCCAAAACATCCGTCTTACCTTTTTGATGAAAAATACAGAGAACTTCTAGCAAAATACCCCACATATGCAAAAGACCAGAAGTCTGAGCTTGTAGAGAAACTCGGTTTTCTTCTCAAGAATGGTGACGGCATGTCAGTATTCAATAAGATGATGTCAAGCCCCATTCGTCCATCAAAGAAACTCCTAAACGAGGTTTCGACAATGATTGAAGAAGGAAATACTGGTGTGTTTTCTTTAATAGAGGACCAAATTGTGGCACGGAATCTTATTCTAAATAAAATTAGACCTATGCTGAAAGGCTCTAGTGACGACGAATTTAAAAAGAGCGTCATCATTGTCAAGGGTGGACCAGGCACAGGGAAGACTGTTATAGCTCTGCACATATTAGCGGAATTG
>Ga0247611_10004402_pt1 | contig 19571 bp, 9 predicted proteins | sample 177DNAGHGhighgp2_FD_192422 | JGI IMG/M metagenome (GOLD analysis project Ga0247611, IMG submission 192422) | Sheep rumen microbial communities from Palmerston North, Manawatu-Wanganui, New Zealand - 1770 DNA GHGhigh gp2 | ecosystem: Host-associated > Mammals > Digestive system > Stomach > Rumen ...
ACAGAATACCTCAGCATGAGCCTCGGTTCGTCAATAAACAGCAAATAGCCAGGGTAATGTCTTAACTCCTTTACTTCTTTACTCCTGAAGACTAAGAAGTTGAGTACAAGCGAAACTTAAATAAATATATAAAACCTAACCAACTTAATACCTGATAATCATGAAGAAAACATTAGCACTATGTCTTGTGACATTGTTTTGCGCTATGAATGTTTCGGCGCAAGTAGAGAAATTCGGTATATGCGACCACTTGGGCGCAGGCTTGTCTGTAGGCACCGACGGTATAGGCATAGAGGTAGCCACCACGCTGACCGACTATGTAGCCGTAAGGGCAGGCGTGTCGATAGTACCCCGGTTTAAGTACGGCTTTGACGTCAGTTCCTATGGTTCGTCCGTTGTCACCAAGGACAAGGTGAGGGCAGAGGGAAAGCTGAAGAAGACCGATTTCAAGCTGCTCTTTGACATATACCCCTTCCGCTCATCATCGTTCCGCGTTACTACTGGTGCCTACATTGGCAGCAGCAAGATTATCAGCGTATATAACACAGAGCCGTTCCTCAACCCTACAGACTGGGGCAAGGCAGGTATCGTATTAGGCGACTACCGCATCACGTCTGACCAACAGGGCAACGTGTCTGCCGACATCAAGGTCAGTGGCTTTAAGCCATACGTGGGCATAGGCTTTGGCAGGGCGGTGCCCCGCAAGCGGTTAGGCTTCTCTTTTGACTTGGGTGTGCAGTTCTGGGGTAAGCCGGGTGTTTACACCACCACAAAGGACGAGTTTGGCGACAGCTACTACAGAAAGCTGACCAAAGAGGAAGTGGATAATGACGACGCAGACAAGTTCTTCGACATCATGTCTAAGATAAGAGTCTATCCTGTTCTTAGCTTCCGACTGGCAGGACGCATACTATGACCTTACATAGCAGATAGCATTAACACATAACATAAAACCCGTGAAACCATGAAAAAAAGTTTTTATTATTTCCTTATGATGCTGTGCATAACACTCGTGAATACGTCGTGCAGCAATGATGACGGTGAGACTCCTGACTACACCGTTACTCTTACCACTCCTGAGTATGCCTCTGAGGCAAAAGCCATGTCGGGCTTCAGCATCGATGCCACCCATACTTTTGGAGCACCCAAACTGACGGCCGTACACATCACCGAGTCTGGCGAGGTGGTGTTTGAACTTGGCGATGGCGAGGAGTATATAGTAGAGGGTATAGAGTCAGTAAACGACGGCACCTATGTGCTCAGCGGCAATCGTGGTACCATAACGGTCAGCGGTGCGGCAAATGCCAAGATGTCCATCCATGTTACCCTTACCACTGCCGAAGGCGCTACGTTGAGCTATGACGCTGACAACATCAACGTCAACGTGACAACCAACCTTGACAACAGTGAGGCAATGAGCAACCTCTGCCGCACATGGATTGTCCTGGGAATAGTGATAGACATAAAGGGTGATGTCAATGCCTTCAGAGAGTTTGAGGGCGGCAACCTCTATGAGATGGCTTTGTATGCCAACGAGCAGGGTGCCGGACTTACCGCTGACGAGTTACAGGAACTGAACAGGAACATTGAGAGCGTAATCATCGATGGCACAGGACTCATAACGTTCAACTACAGCAACCATGCCTCTGATGCTGCCTCATGGAAATGGAATGACGACGGCACCATCAAGATGACTCTGAAGAGCAGTGAGATGGGCAACAAGTACCTTAACAACAAGTCCACCATCAGCGTGTCATATAAGGACAAGCGCTGTGTGCTCCGCCTTAACACGTCTGTATCAGACAGCAAGCACTATGACACCGTGCTTACTCTGAGGTTACTGTCTAAAGACTGAGTACTGGTTAATAAGAACTCAACTTTCGCAAGCTTCAGTTTCGTTGAGGTTTAAGGCTTTGAGGTCGCTTCGCTTCAAGGTTTTAAGGTGATATTAGGCAACTATTCACCACAATTAAACATATTTCACCTCATGACCTTACGACCTAATAACCTGATAACCCAACAAGTTGAGCGCATGCGAAACTTGAATTAATAAGAACTGTTGAATCATAATACGAAAGGAAGCTATCGAGTCACGATGTCATTCGATAGCTTTTTTCTGTGCCTCATTAATTTTTGAAAAAACAAAATGCTGTGAAAGCGATGATACCGGTTAGCAAAATGAAAGCTATCACTTCACACGGAGAAAGCATAGCTTTCACAGGGTAAAAGCATAGCTTTCACGAGGTAAAGTGATAGCTTTCACGAAGCCCCCTCATTATTAACACTCGTTAGGATTTCGCGTCACGAAATTAACATAAAACCGAGCAAAGTGTCAGTCGGCAATCCTTTTTCGTGACAGATAAACGGCGTATGCGGTGATGACGGCGTAACACACCATGGGGACGGTGAACGCCGGACGCATATCACCCGTGGTGTCGGCTATCAGTCCCATGAGCAGCGGAGCCACCGCACCGCCTACTATGCTCATGATGAGATATGATGATGCCTGTTTGGTATGCCTGCCCACACCCTTTATGGCGAGGGCGAAGATGGTGGGGAACATGATACTCTCGCACAGATAGCACACCAGCAGGGCGGCTATGCCCCATGAGCCGGGACAGAACAGTATCACCGCCATTGCCGCTACGGCTCCCACACCGCACGCCGCAAGCACCCTCTCAGAGCGCACCAGACTCATCAGCCAGCTGCCACCCATACGGCCGAGCATAAACAGTCCCATGCAGCCGAAGCCCAGCAGCACCGCCGCCGTCTGTGCGTTGACGTCAGCGTTTTCCGTGGCATAGTTGATGAAGAAGCTGTTGAGTCCCGTCTGTGCTGCCACATATAGGAAGAGCGCCACCAGTCCGAAGACAAACGTGGGGTAGGACCACAGGGAACGTGGCTCGTCAGCCAGTGCCACATCCTCCCCGTCTGCAGGAGATTCTGCGGCAGGCTCAGGCAACATTGTCCTTGAGAATATGAGTGCCACTATCAGCACCACCACGCCTATCACGGCATAGGGCAGTGCCAGCAGTGACGAGGAGGCAGTGCCGTTCTCACCGTCAAAGAGCAGCAGACCGCCCACCAGCGGACCCACTATCCAGCCCAGTCCGTTGAACGACTGCGACAGGTTTATCCTGCGCTCCGCCGACTCAGGGTCGCCCAGTACCGTCACGTAAGGATTGGCGGCAGTCTCAAGACAGGTCAGTCCGCAACCTATTATAAAGAGGCACATAAGGAAGAACCAGAAGGTCATGATATATGCCCCGGGGATAAACAGCAGTGCGCCGGTGCCGTAGAGCAGCAGGCCTGTTATCACCCCCGTGCGGTAACCCCACCGGGATATAATCTTGCCGGCAGGTATCGCCATGAGGAAATAGCCTCCATAGACCATCGCCTGCACCAGCGCGGAGCCGGTCTTGCTTATCTGCAGCGAGTCCTGGAAGTGCTTGTTGAGAACGTCAAGAATACTGTGGGCGAAGCCCCACAGGAAGAAAAGGGAGGTGATGAGCACGAACGGCAGCAGATATGACCTCCCGTCTTTTGTCTTAATTAATGACATGATTATGATAAATGATTTATGCTACGCACCCTATATCATATAGAAATTCAGGGGCTAAGTCTGCACCGTTAGCCCATTCTATGGTGTAGCCTGTAAGGCCGTATTGTATAAATTTGTCAGGATCAAGCAGTTCACCGAAGACTTCCCCTGTGAGATATGGTTTGAGATCGGCTAATTTGCGTGTTCCGTCATTGAAGGTGAGCAGTAGCTCGTAGTCCTTCACATAATCAACGTCTGTAACCCTAAGCATATCTCTGGCATAATTGTTATAAATTGAATTATAGAGTTTCATCTGTCTGCAAATTTACTTATTTTCACGTTATAAGGCAAGAATAACCATCCCTGCTTAACCTAAATCAAAGAAAAATGCGCCCTGTTAACATAAATTAAGATATAAAATTATTCTTCTTAAGATTTTTTGTTTAATTTTGAGCCAAATTTGGCTTTTTTGCTAACTGTACTTTACAAAAGGAAAACAATAAACTAACTAACACGTTGTAGATAAAAGGGTATGAAACAATAGGTTAATCGATAAAAAGATTGACAAACGCATTTATAACTTATAACCTAATATTAACTAACTTTAATCAACTTATGTTTGGTAAATCAAAAACTATCCGCTTGGCGCTTGCAGCAGGTCTGGTTATGATGGCCAGTTCATCGTGGGCGCAGAAAGTCAGTGGTACAGTCAAGGACGCCAACGGCGAGCCTGTAATTGGAGCCACGATCATGGAGCAGGGTACTCAGAACGGTACCGTCACAGACCTTGACGGTAACTTCACCCTCAACCTGAAGAATGGTGGCAGTATCAATGTGTCTTATGTGGGCATGAAGCCTCAGACCATCGCCACCAGTGGCAAGTCATCATTCGAGATAAAACTTGAGGATGACGCCACCACACTTAATGACGTCGTAGTCGTAGGTTACGGCACCATGAAGAAAAAGGACCTCACCGGTTCTGTAGCATCTGTAAAAATGGAAGACATCAGCAATGTAGCAGGTGCTAACGTGTTGCAGGCTGTTCAGGCAAAGGTGCCTGGTATCGACATTCAGCAGTCTTCTGGTGAGGCTGGAGGCAGCGCAAGCATCAACATTCGTGGTACACGTTCTATTACCGCATCCAACACTCCGCTTGTTATTGTTGATGGTGTAGAATATGGTTCCACAATGGATATACCAGCATCAGAGATAGAGTCAATGGACATCTTGAAGGACGCCGCATCTACCGCTATCTATGGTACAAAGGGTGCTAACGGTGTCATCATTATCACCACAAAGCGTGGTAAGGCAGGCAAGACAAACGTGAACTTCAATGCTTACTGGTCTTTCAACTCACCTACAGAAGCTGTAAAGGCTATGTACGGCAACAAGGAAGTTCAGCGTTGGACCGATCGTGAAAACTATCAGAAAGATTTAAAGTCTGGCAATTGGGGTGAATCAAGCATTGCCCAGCATGATTTCGGAACACAGAAGCTTAGCGATGGCACATTAGTTAATGACCTTATAGCTAATGGTGATTTCTATGACTGGTATGATGATATCTTCCAGAATTCTACTACCCAGAATTATGAAGTAGGAGTACAGGGAGGTAACGACAAGACCACTTTCAACCTTTCTCTTGCTTTGATGTCTGACCGTGGTCTGATGAAGAACGATAAGATGAACCGTTACAACGGTCGCTTCAACATTGACCACACAATCAACAAGGTATTCAAGGTAGGTGGTAGCTTTGCTTTCACATACAAGGACCATAATGCACGTAACGGCGGTGTGTTCAACTCAGCACGTAAGATGACATCTCTGGCTCATGCTTATAGCGCTGTTGACGGCTCTATTATTGAGACACCAAATATTTGGTATGCTGCTCACGTAAACCCATTGATGGATGAGGGTGACAACTATGTTAGAAACATTGAGACAACACGTTTCCTCGGCAGTGCCTATGCACAGGCAAATATCATTAGAGGAATGGTATTCAAGTCACAGTTCTCTGTTGACAGGACAAACCGTCGCACTGGTACTTATTCAGACTTTAAGTCAGTAGGACGTTTCCAGTCTCCTTCTACAACTTCTATTGCTAATGGTACTGGTGTATCAACAAAATATACATGGCAGAATACCCTGAACTACAATCTGACCCTTAATGAGCAGAATGACCTCTCTTTCCTTTTAGGTCATGAGATGTTCCAGACAGTTTCTGAAGGTTTGGATTTGAGTGGTACAGCTGGCAAGAACCACTTCTACACCAGCACATTCTATGATGTGACGAAGATCAGCGATGACATAAAATTAGGTTCAGATTATACTAAGAGTGCTATGTTGTCATTCTTTGGTCGTGTGAACTATTCTTTGATGGACCGTTACCTCTTCCAGGCATCTCTGCGTGCTGACGGTTCTTCTGTATTGGCTAAGGGTCATAAGTGGGGTGTGTTCCCATCTGTCAGTGCTGGTTGGCGCATCACAGAGGAGAAGTTCATGGAGAGCACAAAGTCATGGCTTGACAACTTGAAGTTGCGTGTGTCATGGGGTCTCTCAGGCAATGCTGCCGTATCTCCATATCAGACAATGGCAACAGTATATGCTACAACACCAGGTTCTTCAAGTGAGTTTATTCCTATGTTCATGAGTAACAGTGAGCTTTCATGGGAGAAGACCTCTGCTTTTGACATTGGTTTGGATTACACATTCCTTAACGGACGCTTAGGCGGTTCTATTGACGCTTATTGGAGCAAGACATATGATTTGCTTTACTATAAGGCAGCACCGGCATCATCTGTATTCACATCAGTTTTGTCTAACATCGGTGAGTCAAAAGGAAACGGTATAGAGATTGCCATCAATGCAATACCTGTTAAGACTAAGGATTTCCAGTGGGATATCAATACCTCTGCTACTTTTGCACATGACGAGGTTACAAAACTGGCAGACGGTTTGGACAGAAATATAAACGGTACAACAGGATATATTGTAGGTGAGCCAATAAGCATTTATTACGACTATGAAGTAGGTGATTGCTGGGGCATAGGTGAATATGAACAGTATTGCGCAGATTATAAGGCACGCACCGGCAACACATTCACAGCACCTGTAAAGTCATATGGCACACCAGGTACAATGAAGATTATTGACCGTAATGATGACGGTAAGATAAATGAGGATGACAAGAGAGTTTATAACCGTGCTCCAAAGGCTATTCTTGGTATGACAAACTCATTCTCATATAAGAACTTCACTCTTAGCATCCAGATGATGGCTCGTCTCGGTGGTTACTTCGCATACGACAAGAACAATGCTCTTGGTCTTGACGATGGTGATGCTAACTGGGCTGATATTAACTACTGGACACCAAGCAACACAGCAACCAAGTTCCCTTCTCCAGGTGCAAACGATTCAAACTTGAAGACTGTCTATACTACCTATAAGACAGCATTGCTCTATGAAAAGGCAAACTACTTCAAGATTAAGGATATCACACTGTCATATAACTTTGAGAAGGAATGGCTGAAGTCTCTCCACATGGCTAACGCACGTGTATATTGCTCTTTGAAGAACTTCATTACCATCAATGCTCTTGACGACAAATATGACCCAGAGCGCGGCGGTTCAATCAACTTCCCTCTTGCAAAGCAGTTCGTGCTCGGTCTTAACGTAACATTCTAATTAAAGAAGTAAAAAAGATAAATAGGAAATATTATGAAAAAGATATTAAGTATAATGTTGGCAGCCTCTGCGCTTGCATCCATGACTTCTTGTTCTGATTTCTTGGACGAGGAGAACAAGACAGGTGCTACGGCAGAAAACACATATGGTACAATAGATGGCATAGAGGGTTTGGTTCACTCTTGCTATGCTGCCTCACGTGGTTGGTGGGGTAAGGAGGCTGGCCTCGGACTTACCGAGTGTGGCACTGACCTCTTCCTTGGTGGATTTGACAATAAGCAATCATCGCTCGTAACTTATAACTTATCAGCGAAGTCTCTTGATGGCAATACATCTGATGATGCCTGCCTTGACCATTATTGGGAGCTGCTCTATGATGGCGTTGATATTTGTAACAATGCACTGAAATATACAGAGTCAAACATCAATATCTCTGACACCAAGAAAGAGCAGTATTATGGCGAGGCTCTCTTCTGTCGCGCACTTTACTACTCTCAGATGGTTGCAACATGGGGACCTATTCCTTATAACACTGAGCCAATCGTTTCACAAAACACTGTGCAGACTCGTATGCCAGAGGCTGAGGTATATAAGAATATCCTGGATGATATTGAGAAGTCAATGCAGCATTTCAAGAATGCTAAGTTTATGACCAAAGCCGACGGTGGTCTTCAGGCACGTGCCAACTACTATGCTGCCGTAGCATTGAAGGCTCGCGTAGCTTTGTATGCTGCTTCTTGGCTTGGCAAGAATGCCGTAGAAGGTCATTCTGACCTCTATGCTGAGGCTCAGGCTGCTGCAGAGGAGGTAATCGCAGGTTCTGGTGCTTCTTTCTATGAGCGTTATTCAGATGCATGGAATCTCAACAACGAGGCTGTGCAGGATAACAAAGAGGCTATCTGGGGTGTGTACTATGACAACAACCTCTCTACAGCCAATTGTATCCCTTATCGTTATAACTCAACTGTTGACAACCTCAAATCGTACAACTCTCTTATAACACGTACAGGATACTCACGTGGAGGTTCTGCTATGAACCTTATGTTCGTGTCAATGTGGTCAAACGGTGTTAAGGACGGACTTGGAGGAAATAGTAACAAGAAGGACAATGTCTTTATCCGTGCTTTGGGTGATGCTTCAAAGAATACTTTCGTAACATCAGCAAAAACAGGAGAAAAGGTTGAGATATCTAAGTACTATTCTCCATACGGACGTGGCTTTACACGTTATCTGCCTTCTCTCTACCTCTGGCGTACACTTGAAGGATTACGTGCAACAGACCAGCGTTGCGAGGCTACATTGCTGACTCACTACAATGTTCCAAAAGACCTTGAGCAGAATGCAAAAGCTTTCTATCCAAACATGGGTCAGTACATGACAGACCCTGAGGTTGCTTATGCAGAGGCTGGTAACTATTTCAATGCAGGTGACACAGCTATCTACTACTCAGCCCTTGATGGAGACAGCCCTGAAGGTCAGGCTCTGCAGGAGTGGGCTAAAGGACGCTATCGTCTGCAGTTCGCTACAGGTGGTGACATCCCTGTATATGACAGCAACGATATGTCAAAGGCTAAGACAACAAAGACAGGAAAGGCAACATCTGATGTTTATGGTGACGGCCGTTATAATGACGTTAACATCGGTGGCTGGAAGTCTTATCCTGGCATCAAGAAATTCCTTGACGACCAGTACAATGCTAAATATCCTACACATGACATCACTTATCGTGACGCTATCGTGTTCCGTCTCTCTGAGATGTATCTCATAAAGGCAGAGTGTGAACTTCAGACTGGCGGTGACGCTCTCGCTACACTTAACGAACTCCGTGCAGCGCGCGCTATTGAAGGTCAGGACAACAGCCTCTCTGGTACTGTTGACATCAACACCATCCTTGAGGAGCGTGCCATTGAGCTTTGCGGCGAGCAGCAGCGCTGGTTCGACCTGAAGCGTACTCACAAGCTCGTAGAATACGTTCAGGCTCGTAATGGTGATGCATCTGCAAACATCGAGAAGAAGCACTACTATCGTCCAATACCTGAGGCACAGATGATAGCTGTTACAAACCGTGTTGACAAGGCTGTCGTGCAGGATGAAAACGGCGTACTGCAGTACAATGAGACCGACGGTGGTTTCTGGCAGAACCCTGGATATTAATAATATCTGATTTAGATATAAACTTGGCATCGTTACCATGTGGTAGCGATGCCATTTTTGTTTATACAGCAGATGCTTTATCTTTATTTGTTAACTGCAATTTAGCAATTTTCACTTACAAATATGAAAAAGAGTCCTTTACTTAACCTAAATCAAAGATAAAAGCGGCGTATTAACATAAATTAAGATATAAAATTATTCTTCTTAAGATTTTTTGTTTAATTTTGAGCCAAATTTGGCTTTTTTGCTAACTGTACATTACAAAATACATAATAAAGGCAGACAGGTGCATTATATGTAAAGTAGTATGAGACAATAGGTTAACCTATAACAAAAGATTGACAAAACAATAATAACTTAATATTAACTAGCTTTAATCAATTTATGTTTGGTAAACAAAAAAAGATTCGCATGACGCTCGCAGTGTGTCTTGCCATGATGGCGGGCAGCACATGGGCGCAGAAAATCAGTGGTACGGTGAAGGATGCCAACGGTGATCCGGTAATTGGAGCCACTATCATGGAGAAAGGTACTCAGAATGGTACTGTTACCGACTTTGATGGTAACTTCTCTCTTAATCTGCAAAAAGGTGGTGCGCTTGATGTCTCATACGTAGGCATGAAGCCCCAGAGTCTTCCCACTTCAGGTAAGTCAACATTCAACATTACCTTGGAGGACGATGCTACAACCCTTAACGACGTCGTTGTGGTGGGTTATGGCACGATGAAGCGTAAGGACTTGACAGGTTCTGTTGCCAGTGTGACAGGTGAGGCTTTGGCAGCTGTGCCTGTGGCTAACGTAACAGAGGCTTTGCAGGGTCGTCTTTCAGGTGTCAACATCCTGACACAGGATGGTCGTCCTGGTGCTTCACAGAGCGTATTGGTACGTGGTGGTGGTTCTATCACGCAGTCTAATGACCCTCTGTTCGTGGTTGATGGTGTGGTTGTCAGCAATATTGATGATATACCAGCAGACCAGATTGAGTCTATTGACGTATTGAAGGACGCTGCCTCTACAGCTATCTATGGTGCCCGTGGCGCTAATGGTGTCATCCTCGTTACCACAAAGCAGGGTAAGGAAGGTAAGACTCAGATAAAGTATGGCATGTTCTATCAGATTATGTCAAAGCCTAAGACTCTTGAAACAGAGAGCGCACGTGACATCGTGATGCGTGACTGGTCATACGCTATGACACGTGGTGAAGGAGAAGCTGCCGATATGGCTGCGTTCTACGGTTTGGGTATGCGTAATGGTAACCACCTTCAGGAATATGCCTCACAGGGTGTACACAATTGGGTTGACGATATCACACAGGTGGGACACATGTGGAGCCATGACCTTTCTGTAAGCGGTGGTACAGCTAAGACAAAGTATTTCGCATCTGTTAACTTTGCCGACAGCGAAGGTACACTGCTTAATTCAGGTCACAATCGTTGGAATATCAACCTGAAGTTGCAGCAGGAGCTGGCAAAGACCCTTTCTCTTGATGTTAACGCGCGTTACTCAGAGATAAAGACACGTGGTAACGATAATGCGTATGCATACGCTTCACAGGCATATCGCTATGCTCCAATTGATAATATCTTGGGTACAGGCGATGTTGCAGAATTGGGTTCTAATGCCTATGATGCAGAGCGTAACCCGTTAGGTTTGATTAATGACCTGGCTAACGACCGCTCATCACAGCGTATATCTCTCAATACAGCGTTGGCATGGAAGCCTTTCGCAGGTTTCACTGCTAAGACAGAGCTCTTTGTAGGCCGTAACTGGACACAGCGTCAGACATATATAGGTGGTCACTATAATGACTTCGATGACAAGTACGTGAAGAATCCTTACAGCACAGCAACGCTTTACAAGGCTAACGGTTACAACACACGTTGGGATACTACTCTTTCGTATGATGTACAGGGTCTGGGTGAGGATCACAGCTTAAATGTAATGTTAGGTAATGAGGTGATAGGAAATAAGTCTGAAGGTTTCAGCTTTACGGGTTATAACTATCCTTCAGAATGGTCACAGGAGCGTGTATTCGGTTTCTTGAATATGTATAATGAGGACCAGCAAAATATAAAGGTTAGCAATGATATAGGTGCAGGTTCTCATACTATCTCTTGGTTCGGACGTTTGAACTACTCTTTCCTCAGCCGCTATCTTTTCACATTCACGATGCGTGCAGACGGTTCATCTAAGTTTGCAAAGGGTAATCGTTGGGGATATTTCCCTGCAGCAGCAGCAGCATGGCGTATCAGCGAGGAGCCATTCATGGCAAATACCAAGAACTGGTTGGATAACTTGAAACTGCGTCTCTCTATCGGTTCATCAGGTAACGATGCTATTGATGCAGCAGCTTTCTATACCAGCTGGAAGGCAGAGACAAATGAGAATGGCGTGAACACATACGTGCCTGTTACAACTCTCCTTGGTAACCCAGACCTTAAGTGGGAGACTACAATCTCACGTAACCTTGGTTTGGATTACAGCTTCTTTAATGGAAAGTTCAATGGTGCATTGGATTTCTATTGGAACAACACAAAGGACTGTCTGATTCGTGTACCATGTAATCCTACTTCTGGTTTCCAGTATCAGATGCAGAATGTAGCTGAGACATCCAACAAGGGTATTGAGTTCAGCTTCAACTACAACATTGTACGTACAAAGGACTTCAACCTTAACTTTGGTCTCACATATAACTATAACGTTAATAACGTAGAGAAACTTATTGAGGGCGTTAACGTTCGTGGTGATGCACGTAATGTCTGGGGCTCAACATTGGCTAAGCCAAGTGAGGATTATGACGTAGTAGTAGGTGAGCCTGTAGGTCTGGTACGTGGTTTCAAGTCTGCCGGTTTCTATACTGTTGATGACTTCGACGTGATTGACGGAGTATGGAAGCTGAAGAGTGGAGTGCCTGACTGCACAGTAGGAACATACACAGATCAGTATGCTAAGGATGGCGATCAGGTTGCATTCCCAGGTATGCCTAAGTTTGAGGATATAAATAAAGATGGTGTTGTCGATAATAATGATGTTACTATTATCGGTCGCACAAGGCCAAAGCACACTGGTGGTTTCCGCTTTAACGGCTCCTACAAGGGATTTGACTTCAGTATGAATTTCACATACCAGCTTGATGGTAAGGTTTACAATGCTAACGCTATGCATGACATGTATAATGATAAGCAGACCCTTAACGGATGGGCTCGCTTGTCTCAGGTGGCAGACTGCTGGCAGTCATATAATGTAGATGCTAATGGTGATATCTATCTCATGACTGATCCTGCTGAGCTGGCAAGTGTAAACGCTGGTGCTAAGTATGGTGTGTCATATGGTCTGAATGGTATTGTAAGTTCTGACTTCATAGAGAGTGCTGCTTTCCTGCGTCTGCAGACTCTGACATTGGGTTATACATTCCCAAAACAGTGGATAAAGAAACTTTCTCTGTCTAACGCACGTGTTTACTTTACAGCAGGTAATCTCTTCTGCATCACTGGATACAGCGGAATTGATCCAGAGGTCAACGTATCACCAAATGCAGACTCTTCATACTCTGGTTTCCCAACACCAGGTTTCGATTACCGCTCTTATCCACGTAGCCGTACATTCACTTTCGGACTTAACGTAGCATTCTAAAAAAAAGGAGATAATATACAATGAAAAGAAATATCAAAAATATAGCAATAGCAGGTGTGTTGCTTGCAGGAATGACTTCTTGTGGTGACTATCTGAATACGAAGTCTCCATCAAGAGCTGACGCAGAGTTTGTTTTCTCTAACTCAATAACAGCTCAGGCTGCTCTTGACGGTGTATATGACTTCTGGCGTACAGCCATGGTTAATAATGTATTCTGTAATGCTGAGTTCTATGGACTTGATGCTGCAGGTTCAGATATAGAGAAGAACCCAGAGGCTTATGCTTCGCAGACACGTCACATACCTTTGTCATTCTATGAGGGAGGAAATGCGGCAAGCAGCTTTGAGGTTACAGGATGGAACAAGCTTGGAACAGATGCTTACACTCGTTTGTATGCCGTTGTAGGTGCTGCCAACAATGTGGTTAATGCTGTGCAGTCTGATGAGGATACCTATAATGCAATTATGGCAGGTGACCAGCCTACAGCGTTGTCACAGTTGTATGGTGAGGCAGTATGTCTTCGTGCTGTGGCTTACCGTGAGCTGATACGTTACTATGGAGACGTACCATACTCAAATCAGGTAGGTGCGCCTGTTACAGGTTTTACATCACGCTGTTACATATATGACAAATGTATCAGTGAGCTTGAGGCTGTAGCACCAAAGATGACAGCTGTCAGTGGCTCTCATAAAGAGAAGTTCTCAAGCACTTTCGCATACGCTCTGCTCGGCCGTATGTGTTTGGAGGCAGCAGGTTTCCAATTGTATCGTGATGACGTGGCACCTGTAGATGGTAACGGCAATGCACTGAGTCTGTTGACAGACTATCCTGACGGATGGCAATACACTAACCCTACAGGTTCAAAGTATGCACGCCGCTCAGATTATATGCAGTTGATAGAGAAAGCACAGAAGGCATTCGAGAATTGTCTTGACAACCTTGGTGATGCTAAGTTTGGCAATGACTACTCTACTTTCTTCACACAGTTGCATGGTGCTGATAACAGTTTTGCTGATGAGTCTATTTATGAATATCCACTCACTCAAGGTGGTGGCACGAACTGTGAGCGTCCATATGCTTTCGGACGTCCAGCTAAAGGTAATGGCTCAAATGCTTTCCCATGTAAGAGTTATGGCCAGACACGTATTCATCCAGCTTTCTACTATGGAATGTTTGATCCGAAGGATGTGCGTCGTGACCTTTCTGTAGCAGTGACTGTCTCAAATGGTGACGGAACGGAGATTCTTACAAATATGACTCCAGGTAACTGTCTTAATGGTGGTTTGGCACTCAATAAGTATGACGAGAACCGCCAGGGTACTATATGGACAGCTAAGCAACGTAAGTCTGGTATTAATATTCCTTATATGCGTGTATCAGAGATTTATCTCGGTCTTGCTGAGGCTCTCGCAGCTCAGGGCAAGAATACAGATGCTGCTGTATACTACAATAAGACACATCAGCGTGCAGGACTTGAGGCTGCTTCTTCTGTAACTCTTGAGCAGGTTATTGATGAGCGTGGCTTTGAGTTTGCCGGTGAGGGTGATCGTCGTTGGACACTTATCCGTACAGGATATATCGGTAAGAAGATTAGTGCAATGAAGGCTCTCACAGCTGAGATGATTAATGGATTGGAGTCTAATGGCTACTATACATTTGATAACGGCAACACTATTTCAAGTACTATCTATTATAAGATGGTGACACCTGGTGAGATTGGACTTTCATCACGTCTTATCGGTGCAACAGGTGTTCATGAGGGAGGCTATGAGCCTTCGACTGACGCTGAGGCTGCTCAGTTCCCAGGCTGGCGTGGTCAGCATGACTGGCACAAGGATGGTGTGATACTTAAGGATGACGGTAGCGTGAACAAGAAAGTCAGCTACTATGGCTCAGACTTGAACAGTGGACAGTCAAATCTCTGTATTCGTGGTCTCTTCTCACACCTTGATGAGGCTCCAGAAGGTTATACTTCATGGGCTTGGGGCTCAACTATTGTCAGCAACAAGGCAGAGTATCTTGACAATGTATTCAAAGGTTGGGATTACCACACTGCACCTCTTTACCTCGTTCCATTTAATGAGACAGAGTGTACATCATCTGGTATAACCAATGGCTACGGCTTTAAGTTGTACTAATAGAGATACACCACATCTTGTATTTGTAATACAAATGTGTTGACAAGTATATCCCCACTGCTTACGGGCGGTGGGGATTTTTATGTTCTTATAAGAGTCGCGATGCTTTATCAAGCTATGTCTTTACGGAAAAAATAAGTCTGACATTAATGTTATTAATGCCGATAGGCAAGAATATGATATTTTTTTGTTAAATTTGCATCTCGTTTTTAATACTAACTAAAAAATGTTTGGATATAATAAACCATTTTGCTATGCATTGGGCGCAATGCTATCGGTATTAGCAGGTGCAGCAAATGCACAAACAGTAAACAGTGATGTGAAGAATCATAACGATGGTGTCGTGGAGGTAGGTTACGGCACCATGAAGACGGAAGACATTACCGGCTCCGTCAGTTCTGTTAAATCGGAGGACCTTGGCAAGGTAGCTAATGCTAATGCCCTGCTGGGCTTGCAGGCAAAAGTGCCAGGCATGGACATACAGCAGGTTTCTGGCGAGGCAGGTGCCGGTATCAGCATGTTATTGCGTGGCTACCGCTCTTTTATGGATAACAACCCGCTTATCATCGTTGACGGTGCAGAGTACCTCTCTGTATTTGACATTCCGGCATCAGAGATAGAGTCCATCAACATCTTGAAGGATGCTGCCTCTGCCGCCATCTATGGTTCCCGAGGTGCCAATGGCGTGATAATAGTCACCACGAAGCGTGGAAAGGCAGGCAAGATAAAAGTGAATCTTGATGCAAACTGGTCGTTCAACAGTATGACAGAACCAGTGAAGGGCATGTACGGAAACAGGGAAGTGCAACGATGGATAGATTCCCAAAACTATATAAATGATTACCAGTCTGGCAACTGGGGACAGTCAAACGTATCCAACTATGATTTCTATTATTCGTCACCTGACGGTACACCAGTGAATGACATTGTGGCGAATGGAGAATTTACTGACTGGCTTGGACTGCTACAGCAAAACCCTGTATCGCAGAACTATAATGTCAGCGTAAGTGGCGGTAACAAAAATACGAATTTCAATGCTGCCCTCTCACTGATGGATGACCGCGGCACCATAAAGGGTGACCAGTTCAAACGCTATACCGCACGTGTCAACGCTGACCACAATTTTGATGACATCGTCAAAATTGGCACTAACCTGTCATATACTCACAAGGACAACGATAAGCGTAACAGCAACCTCTTTGCGTCTGCCATCAAACTGACATCACTCACGCATGCATACGACCGTCAGACAGGTGACATCATACCAATGCCTGATGTCATGACTTATTCCAACGTAAGTCCGCTTATGGATGAGAACGGAAACTATAAGCATAATATCGATACAAAACACTTCGTTGGTGGGGCATACGTACAAATCAATTTCTTAAAGAACTTGATATGGAAGACGTCATTTAACCTTGACTACACAGACTATAACAACTATCTATACCAAGATGCCAACAGCATGGAAAGGATTCAAGGTTCATATACCACAAGTGTAAACGAGAATGAAACATCTGTAACACAGTATGACATACAGAACACAGCCAGCTATGATGTCAACTTCGGAGGTATGCATGACTTAAACATACTGATAGGCAATGAATACTCTCATTATGTAAATAAAAGTAGTATTAGAGATGTAAGTTTATATTCATCCCCGAGTTTCAACTATGACCTCTCGCCATTTGCGAACACTTCTGTCAGCGACTTAAAAATCAAGAATAGTATGCTCTCTTTCTTTGGCAGGCTGAACTATTCCTATGCCGGCAGGTATCTCTTCCAGGCTACATTGCGCACAGATGGATATTCTATCTTTGGCAATAAGTATAAATGGAGCACATACCCTTCGTTCAGTGCAGGCTGGCGTATCACTGAGGAGAAGTTCATGCAGAAGACAAGTTCATGGCTGAACAACCTAAAGTTGCGCCTCTCATGGGGTGTTTCTGGCTCTGGCAAGAATTCTGCTATGGAGGCGACAAGAACTCTGATGTCTCTTGTAACATTATCTCCACAATATGCGTCTCTGAGCGCTCCTGATCTTACATGTGAAAAGACATCAACATTTGACGCAGGTCTTGACTTCACATTACTCAACGGACGTCTTGGTGGTTCTATTGACTACTATACAAGCAGGTCACAAGACTTGATATACAATTACGTTGCTAATTATATGACTATGTCTTTCCATACCTACAGTAACGTTGCAAAGACAAAGAGCCACGGCTTTGAGATTGCACTTAATGCCGTTCCTGTCATAACCAAGGACTTCAGATGGGACATAAATGCCTCTGCTACATTTGCAAAAAACGAGATTGTAAAGTTGACAGACGAAATAGAACAGGCTATCGCTGGCAGTTCTGCAGCTATTACAGGTCAGTCTGTGAGTGTGTTCTATGACTATGAAATAGGCAACTGCTGGGGTGTTGGCGAATGGGATAGATATGTAGAAGACTTCAAGGCATCTCATAACGGAGAAACACCAGTAGGCATTGGTCTGACTGCTTACGGTACTCCTGGTACGATGAAAATCATTGACCGCAATGATAATGGAAGGATAGATGAGTATGACAGGAGGTTTTACGACCGTACACCTAAGGCTATCCTTGGTATGACAAATACATTCTCATATAAGAACTTCTCTCTCAGCATCCAGATGATGGCACGCCTCGGTGGCTACATGGCATACGAGAAGAATGCTTACATTGGTGGCAGCAGTGGATATGAAAACTGGGCTGACGTAAACTATTGGACACCTTCTAATACTGATACGAAGATTCCTTCTCCTGCCTGTGCGATGATTTCGTCGCTGAGACCGTACTCATCTGTTCTGCAGTATGAGAAAGCTGATTACTTCAAGATTAAGGACATAACCCTTTCATATAACCTTGAGAAGAACTGGCTGAAGTCACTCCGCATGGAAAATGCGACGGTTTACTGCTCCTTCAAGAACTTCATTACTATCAACGCACTTGATGACAACTATGACCCTGAACGCGGTGGTTCCGTCAGCTTCCCTCTGTCTAAACAGTTCGTACTTGGTCTTAACATAACATTCTAAATTCACAGGAAAAAGATAACAAGTAAGCCCCGTCACTATGTGGCGGGGCTTATTTCATGATGTAAGACAGAGTAAAATAAAATCATGACGGGGTAAAAAAGCGTAAAATCATGGTGGATATATACCAATATAAAGAGAGTTAACAGAAATTAACAAAAAGATTAATTAATTTTCGTCAATTTTTATTTAACTTTGTTGCCAAATTTCAAATTGGGAAAAACCGTTAATATCTAATCTGCGCCACTGAAAAGACGCGCTTTTGAACACAAGAAAACAACACAAGACAAATCCGACAGAAATAACAATACCAGGAAGACAAAAAGAAACAAAAGAAACAAAAGAGACAAAAGGAAAACCAAAATCAAAAATAATAAAACCAAAACATGTCAAAACTACTTAACACATTCCAGTGGCTTAAACGCAAGCCTGGGAGATTAAGCGTGGGACTGATAATGACAGCTATAATGGCTGCGTCATGTTCGGACATGGACGAGTACTTCGAGACGCCTTCATGGCTTCGTGGCTCTGTCTATGAGACCCTTGAGGGTGACGGCAACTACTCCGTATTCCTGAGTGCTGCGGAGAAGGCTGGCTTCAGACCTATCCTTGAGAGCAACATCGTAACCGTGATGGCTCCCACAGACGACAAGATGAGAACCTATCTGCAGGAGAACTACGGAACGACGGATGTCGGCTCGATAGACGCTGCGGAGCTGAAGAAGCTCATAGGCTTCCACATCTTCCACTATTCCTTCGATAAGGATATGCTGACCAACTTCCGTCCGAACGAGGGTGATGGAGCTACTGAAGAGGAGAAACTTGAAAATGCGGGAATGTACTATAAGTTCCGTACACGCAGTCAGGACCCTATATCTTTGGAGCACGGTACTGTTATTGACGGTACCGACACTATTGAGACAGATGTGCGCGTATATCACTTTGACCGCTTCGCACCTGTCTATTCATACCAGATGTTCCGCACAAAGGGTATAAACGCTGCGAGCAACTATAACTACTTCTATCCCGGAATGTGGAAAGACGATGCAGGTTTCAATGTCTGCAACGCCGGTGTGGATGAGTATGCCGTGCCTACCAGCAACGGTTATATATACCGTGTGAACCAGGTGATGACACCGCTCAATACTATCTACAACGAGTTGAAGGCACGCTCAGGCGAGGGTGTTGACCCGTCAAAGAGCTACAGCCGCTATCTGAAGATGTATGATAACTACAGTCGTTACGCTGTGAGCGAAAATATTACTTCTAATGACGGCACACCTCTCTATTATCACTTGCATGACAAGGGCAACTCCGGTCTGCCAAATATCGCGTTGGAGTGGCCGGAGTTGCCCTTGTCATGCAA
>Ga0247611_10004403_pt1 | contig 19568 bp, 16 predicted proteins | sample 177DNAGHGhighgp2_FD_192422 | JGI IMG/M metagenome (GOLD analysis project Ga0247611, IMG submission 192422) | Sheep rumen microbial communities from Palmerston North, Manawatu-Wanganui, New Zealand - 1770 DNA GHGhigh gp2 | ecosystem: Host-associated > Mammals > Digestive system > Stomach > Rumen...
TAACGGTGAGACAAAGCGCTTCAAGGTAGAGGGACTGGAAGAGGTAGTAAGCGACGGCGTGGGACCGGCTATATACGCTTACCTAAATACTCCTGCGTTCACAAACGGCGCGGCGGTGGGTTACACCCCGTACTTCGTGGCTGAGATTACTGACAAGGACGGCATCAACGTGGTGGACGGCTCTATAGGCCACAACCTGGAGCTGACGATTGACAATGACGCTACGATGACATACGACCTCAACGCTAACTTCGTATTTGAGGCAAACAGTTATGAGAGCGGACAGACATACTATGTGCTGCCTGCACTCTCTGCCGGATATCACACTCTGAGTTTCCGTGCATGGGACCTGCTGAACAACAGCAGTACCGTGTCACTCAACTTCTATGTGACCAAAGGCCTGCAGCCTACCATAGACGACGTAAGCGTAAGTCCTAACCCTATAACGTCATCAGCCACATTCTATGTGACACACGACATGCAGGGCAGCGAGGCCGACATATATATAGACATCATAGACACGAGCGGACGCATAGTGGAGACACTGCACTGGACCGATGCCCTGTCTGATGCCAACAAGACCTCCACTTACAAATGGACTCCTGAGGAGGTAAGCCGCGGACTGTATCTCTACAGAGTAAGGATGTCGGCTAACGGCAGCAAATATGTATCTAAGACAAAGAAACTGATAATAGCAAGATAAAATGATGAAAAAGACTCTCTTTATAGTAATGGCAATGTGCGTAGGCACTATTGCGAAGGCTGACGAAAAGGTCTCTATGTTTAACCCTATACACACCGCTGTGGTGTCACAGACCATAGCGCCTGACGCACGTGCCGGCGGTATGGGTGACGTGGGCGCCGCTACCGACCCTGACGTGGCTTCACAGTACTGGAACCCGGCGAAGTATCCTTTCTGTATATCGCGCGCAGGCATCGGACTGAACTATACTCCGTGGCTGCGCCAACTGGTAAACGATATGAACATTGCATATCTCTCTGGATACTACCGCATAGGCGACTACTCTGCCGTGTCGGCATCACTGCACTATTTCTCTCTCGGTGAGGTGTATTTCAGTGACAACAATGGAAATGTGAGCGATATGACCATTAAGCCATACGAGATGTCTATTGATGCTGGTTACTCGCTGATGTTGTCAGAGACATTCTCTATAGGTGCGGCTGTGCGCTATCTGTTCTCTGATATGTCATACTCCGCAAATGAGGAGGTGTCAGCATCGGGTGCTTTTGCCGCTGACCTGTCATGCTATTATCAGAACTACGTCAACATAGGTCAGCGTGAGTGTCAGCTGGGACTGGGTCTTAACATCAGCAACATAGGCTCAAAGATAACATTCGGCGGCAGCGACCGCTCTGAGTTTATCCCGACAAACCTCAGACTGGGTGCGTCGCTGATGATTCCTATCAACGAGTATAACCGCTTCACCATAGCTGCCGACGCTAACAAGCTGCTTGTGCCTACATATCCTAAACAGACAGAAGAAGAGAAAAATCAATCTGGAGTTTATGATGACCGCGTACAGCGCGAATATTACGATGTCGGCTCAATAGCTGGTATATTCAAAAGTTTCGGCGATGCTCCCGGCGGTTTCAAGGAGGAGATGCAAGAGATACAGTGGAGCGTAGGTGCGGAGTACACCTACAATGACAAGTTCTCTCTGCGCGCCGGTTATCACGATGAGGCACAGAACAAGGGTAACCGTAAGTATTTCACCGTGGGTGCAGGCTTTAAGATGAATGTATTCTCTCTTGATGCAGCATACGTCATATCAACGGCTCAGAGCAACCCTCTGGACCAGACGCTCCGCTTCTCACTGAACTTTGACCTTGACGGTATAAAAGACTTGTTGGGAAGGAGGTAATGCCTCTATAAAGACAAAAAAAAGAGCCAAACGACTACCTTAATGTATCGTTTGGCTCTTTTACGTTATTATAACTGACCGAGTCTATCGGTTCTACAGTATTGCTGTATTCTACAGGGTTACGATATCCTCCAGAGTTACTGTACTCTCCTGAGTTGCTATATTCTCCAGAGTTGCTATATTCAGCCGCATCATTGTATTCCACTATCTCTCCGTCACTTCGCTGAGCTTTCTTCTCAGCAGCTGACACTACAGCGGCTCCGCCGGCAGCACCTGCCGCAGCTCCTACCAACGTACCGAGGTCACTGCCATGCGCACCACCCACGATGCCTCCTATGGCAGAACCTACTACGGCACCTAACGAGGCACCAGACAAGGCACCACCGCCGATATTGCCACACGAGCTGAGCAAAGACAAGCAGCATGCTCCCAATATAAGATTTCTCATAGGCTTATTTCTTTATTATCTTGACAAAACGTAAGACCTTCTTTATGAGAGAACGGTCTTTCTTGTCTATATGAGTCTCTAATATCCTCGTGCCCTTGACCAACGGCTTAATGTTATAGTCGGCTATAGAGGCAGGTATAAGACATGAGTGTCCCTCATGCAGCACTATCTCTTTCTCCTCACCGTCATATCCGTTGAAGGAGAACTGGCAAGCGCCCTTGATGCACATAGAGATAATAAAGGAGTCATACTTCACCAGATTACGGTGGAAGGTTTCTGAGATATCCATCACGCGCACATCAAAGAACGGTGTGTCTATCACCTGTGCCGCAGTCTCAAGGGTATTACCGTAATGCGTACGGTAATCGGGCAGCACGTTGAAGTCTATGGCATCTATTGCCTGCTCGGTATGCAACTGTCGCGGCCGCCCGTCAAGTCCGGGACGGTTATAGTCAAATATACGGTATGTAACGTCACTTGACTGTTGCACCTCTGCCAGTAACACCCCGCCACATATAGCGTGTACCCTGCCGGCTGGTATGTAGAACACATCGCCCGGCCTCACCTCATGACGTGCCAAGACGTCGCATATAGTACCATCGGCTACACGACGTTTGTATTCCTCCTTGTCTATATTGCTTTTGAAACCGGCATAGAGCGCTGCCCCCGGTTCGGCGTCAATGATGTACCACATCTCTGTCTTGCCGAACTTACCATGGCGTTTGGCTGCCAACTCATCATTGGGGTGCACCTGTATGCTGAGGTCGCTCTGCGCATCTATAAACTTTACCAGCAAAGGCAGTTTGCCTCCATACTGTTTGAAGACAGCCTCACCAAGCAGGGCACTACCCCACTCCTCCACAACATCTATAAGACTCTGGCCTCTCTTGGAGCCATTGGCCACAATGCAGGGACTTGACTCCACTGCCGAGACTTCCCAACTCTCGCCTATAGGGTCGTCAGTCTGACACAGTCCCTTGTATGACTGTAATCTATGACCGCCCCACACCACCGTGTGCATATTAGGCTGAAAGAGCAAAGGATATACTGCCATGTCTGAGATATTATTATGAAAAACTGCCCCTGGCGTATCGTTTACAGATTCTCTTTTATCTTCTGTATCATCTCTGCGTATTCCTCATCGCTGAGATATACCTCACCCGGATTCATACGGAACACGCCTGGATAGTCCGGACCGCCCTTGTATTTAGGAGCGAGGTGGAAGTGCAGGTGTGACAGGGTATCTGAGTAAGCTCCGTAGTTTATCTTCTCAGGGTTGAACGCACGCTGCATAGCGCGTGTAGCCTGTGCCACGTCAGCCATGAAGTCATTACGCTGCTGGTCATTGAGCTCGTTGAGGTCATTAACGTGATGGTCATAAGCCACGAGGCAACGTCCACGGTATGTCTGCTCTTTGAAAAGGAATAGACGAGACACGCGCAAATGGCATATTTCTATCATCAGGTCTTTCTGTGTCTGATTGTTAGTGCAATACAGACAATCTTTTGGATCACTATACATTTTTTTAGTTATGAGTTTTGAGTTATGAGTTATGAGTTAAAATTACGAGTTATGAGTTTAGTCCCTGCACGCGCCCCACCATGTGAGGAAGAGAGTCGTTAGCAAAGGGATAAATTAATTATCAACTCAACTTTCGCAAGCTTCAGTTTCGTTGAGGTTTAAGGTTTTGAGGTCGCTTTACTTCAAGGTTTTAAGGTGATATTAGGCAACTATTCACCACAATTAAACATATTTCACCTCATGACCTTACGACCTTATAACCTGATAACCCAACAAGTTGAGCACTTGCGAAACTTGAAATTATTAATTATTAATTATGCATTATGAATTATGAATTACGGTGCATTCACCTTATCGTCTCAAGTGCCGACTTTAACTCCATCAGTTGGTCACGCACTTCTATGAGGTCTTCTATTATCTTGGCACTCTTATCTGCTCCGCTGCGGTTGGCATGCATCATCTTACGGGCGTTGGCTAACTTGAAGCCGCGCACCTTGACAAGATTATATATCACACGCAACTCCTCTATGTCACTCTTGCTGTACTGACGTACCTTGTTACCCACTGTGCGAGGCTTGAGATGAGGAAACTCCTTCTCCCAATAGCGCAGAGTGGAAGCGGAGAGTCCGAACATCTCTGACACTTCCTTGATAGAGTAATATGCCTTTAAGTCCTTATTTAGATTAAGAGCCATCTGTTTATCTCACTTTTATATGTAGATACTCACTTTTCTTTCTATGCAAATGTACTAAAACAATTTCAGCCAACAAAATATTTTGTGTTAAATTTCGTCAGCCAAACGGTACACATCGGCTTTTTCTCCCACTACCCACAGTATGTCACCTTTTTCAAATCTATATGTAGGCGGTATCTGCGCCAGCGCATCCTCATCCTCTTCCAATCCCACCAACATACAGTTGTACTTGTCTTTCAGCCCACACTCTATCAGTGATTTTCCGAAGAATGGGCTGTTGCTGTGTATTATCAGGCGGCGCAACTGCATCTCGTGGTCTATGGTGTCATCCTCCTCGGGTTGTATCTCAAGGTTCATACTGCCAGTAAGCTTGGTCAATTGCTCATCATTACCAATGACACGGAACACGTCACCAGGCAGCAACATATCATTTGCCGAAGGTATATTGATATGTATGCGGCCACGCTGTATGCTGCTGACATGCACGCCGAAGCGCTTACCGAAATTGAGTTCTCGCAACGTCTTGCCTGCCCACAGGGAGTCAGCGGGCAGTTCCACCTCAGATATATGTATGTTCCTATCAAGAAGATGTCCCTCGAATAACGGTCTGCGCTTGCCTGAGGCTCTGGAGGCAAACTCCTTGGAACGCAGATTCTGGATAAAGAGACGCTCCAGGCGTATGCTGTTAAGCTTCATCCTGCGTGAATACACTATCCAGCCCAACAATACCATAGCAACGACAACCATCAGGGCTTTGGAGAAATTGAACAAGAAATTGCAGATATAGAAGATATAACATAATGCCAGCACCACACGCACCAGGACGGTGAATGTCAACGGTGCCCTGTTATGACGGCTGCTTATCCATAATTGCCTGAACTCCTCACTCCTGTTTTTCTTCATAACCATAGCACGTAGGAATGGCGCCAGACAAAGGATAGAGACTATGCCGCACACCATACTTGCCCACGGTTGTGGTATGAGATTTATGATGAACTCATAGACAAACGTCAGCATGATAAAGGTTATCGTTGTTGACAACACCGCGTATATCAACGTGTTTATGACAAGGTCACGCAGCAAGTTCCTCCAATAACTCTCTGAGCGGTTACCGTTAGAGGGAGCGATATCTGAGAGTTTGTTTATACGGCTTATCCAAACTTTAGGCAGATGATTCTCTATTATATTATATACAGGAACGGAGCCACGTATCATATAAGGCGTGAGAAAGGTAGTGACAACTGACACCGTGACGACCACCGGATAGAGGAAGTCATCTATCACTCCAAGAGCCAAGCCAAGGGATGCTATGATGAAAGAGAACTCTCCTATCTGCGCCATAGAGAATCCACAACGCATGGCGGTCTTCAACGGTTGACCTGAGAGCATGAAGCCTAAGGTGCCGAATACGCTCTGACCTACTATTATCGCCAACGTTATGATGAGTATTGGCAACCACTGCTCAAAGACTATGTGTATGTCAACAAGCATTCCTACACCGACGAAGAATATAGCTCCGAAGAAGTTCTTTACAGGAGTTACAAGTTTCTCTATCTTCTTCGCTTCCACTGTCTCTGCCAATATGCTTCCCATCACGAAAGAACCGAAAGCCGGACTGAAGCCTACCACTGAAGCGTACACCGCCATGGCACAGCACAGGGCCAGAGAGACTATAAGTAACACCTCGTCATTTATCAGGCGGCGACAACTACGCAATATAGTAGGAATAAAGAACAAGCCTGCCACAAACCACAACACAATAAAGTAAACGATGTTTAACAGGCTGGCTATCATCTGACCGTTGCTTGCATCGTTGTCTCCTTTGGCTATCGTAGTAAGAACCACCATCAGGACAATGGCAAGGATATCCTCCAATATCAATACACTCATGACAAGAGAGGAGAACTGTTGTTGCTTCAGTCCCAGGTCATCAAAGGCCTTATAGATAATAGTGGTGGATGACATAGCAAGCATTCCCGAGAGGAACAGGCCGTTCATCTCTGACCAACCAAAGCCATGGGCCACTATGGTGCCTATGGTCATCATGGAAAATACTATTGTAATGGCTGCAATGATTGGTGCCATGCCCATCTTGAGTATCTTCTTGAAGGAGAAGTCAAGGCCCAAAGCAAACAACAAGAACATAACGCCTATGTCTGACCATGTCTTTATGTTCTCATGGTCAACCACAGACATCATAAACGTCATATTGGGAGATACCAGGACACCAGCCATAATATATCCCAAGACTAACGGTTGCTTCAGCTTCTTGAATATCAACGTTACGACAGCCGCCGTCACCAATATCAATGCAAGGTCTTGTATGAGAGATGGTATATCGTGCATTTTCCTTTAATTCATCTTTGCTATGTTAACTATTGTCTCTGCCGCCTTATACATAGTCTGTATGGAGACAAACTCATGAGGACCATGGAAATTGACTGCGCCTGTGAAGATGTTTGGGCAAGGTAATCCTTTGAAGGATAACTGCGCACCGTCTGTCCCGCCACGTATAGGCTGTATCTTAGGCTCTACGCCGGCTTCTTTCATAGCCTTGACAGCCCTTTCCACTATATGTGGATGAAGAGAGATTTTCTCCAGCATATTATAGTATTGGTCCTCTATGCTGACATGGCATACCTTGTCGCCATATTTTACCTTCATCCTCTCAACTATAGCTATGACAATATTCTTACGTCGCAGGAAATTCTTTTTATCATGGTCACGTATTATATATACCAACTCGGCTTTCTCACAACTGCCACTCATCCCGACGAGATGGAAGAAGCCCTCATAGCCTTCTGTCATCTCTGGTATCTGTTCCGCTGGCATCAAGGATGCTATCTCCGTAGCTATACGCGCCGCATTAAGCATCTTGCCTTTGGCATATCCTGGATGGACACTGAGGCCTTTCACCTCTATCTTTGCAACAGCAGCATTGAAATTCTCATACTCTAACTCTCCTAAATCACCGCCGTCAATGGTATAAGCCCAGTCACACCCGAAACGCTCCACATCAAAGTGATGAGCACCCCGACCTATCTCTTCATCAGGATTAAAGGCTATACGTATCTTACCATGCTTTACCTCCGGATGGTCACGCAACCAACATATCGCATGCATTATCTCAGCTATGCCAGCCTTGTCATCCGCACCCAACAATGTCTTGCCATCAGTCACTATCAAGTCCTCACCTACATGGCTGAGCAATTCAGTATAGACCTTCGGACTGCTCACTATTCCTTCTGACAAGAGTATATCACCACCATCATAATGTCTGACAATGCGTGGTGTGACATCCTTGCCACTACAGTCAGGCGAAGTGTCATAGTGACTTATAAAACCTATTACAGGAGTATCTTTAACAATAGACACTCCCTCTGTCAGCTTATCTGACGGAGGGAGTGTCGCATAAAGATAGCCTTTGTCGTCAAGCATGACGTCTGCAAGTCCCTCGCTTACCATCTCATCGTATAGATAATGAGCGAAAGTCAATTGCTTCTCTGTACTCGGCGTCGTCTGTGAGTCATCACTTGACTGTGTATCAAAAGCTGTATAACGAATAAAACGTTCTTCTAATGTCATTTACGAATAAAACGTTCTTCTAATGTCATTTATTATCTTCTTTTATTGCCTCACGCACCTTTGCCTCAAGTTCCTCACACAACTCTGGATTGTCTTTCAGTAACTTTAATACGGCATCACGGCCCTGAGCCAACTTTGACTCTCCGTATGAGAACCAAGAGCCTGACTTCTTTATTATGTTCTTGTCAACAGCTATATCAAGTATCTCTCCTACCTTTGATATACCCTCGCCAAACATAATGTCAAACTCACACTTGCGGAACGGAGGAGCCACCTTGTTCTTCACTATCTTTACCTTGGTAAGCTTGCCCAACACTTCCTCACCGTCCTTAATAGCTGTGGATGGGCGGACATCAATGCGTACGGAAGAATAGAACTTCAAGGCATTACCACCAGTAGTTGTCTCAGGATTACCAAACATTATTCCTATCTTCTCACGCAACTGGTTAATGAAGATACATGTAGTATTGGTCTTTGATATGGTTGACGTCATCTTACGCAGAGCCTGAGACATCAATCTTGCCTGAAGACCTACCTTGTTATCACCCATATCACCCTCTATCTCTGCCTTAGGTGTCAAAGCAGCGACAGAGTCTATTACTATAATATCAACTGCCGCACTTGAGATAAGCTGGTCTGCTATCTGCAGTGCCTGCTCTCCGTTATCTGGCTGCGAAATCAACAGGTTGTCCGTATCTACGCCAAGATTCTCCGCATAGAAGCGGTCACACGCATGCTCCGCATCTATAAAGGCTGCAATACCACCCATCTTCTGAGCCTCAGCAATGGCATGCAAAGCAAGTGTTGTCTTACCTGATGACTCCGGACCGTAAATCTCTATTATACGTCCCTTAGGATAACCTCCTACGCCAAGAGCCAAATCAAGACCTATGGAACCTGTTGGGATGACATCAATATTCTCAATGCTCTCCTCGCCAAGTTTCATGATGGAGCCTTTTCCGAAGTCTTTTTCTATCTTTTGCATAGCAGCTTGAAGCGCTTTCAGCTTCGCCGCTTTCTCGTTTATTTCTTCTGCCATAATATATTAGTTATGAATTATGAGTTATGAGTTGCGAGTTTAAACCCTAATCTTTCAATTAAATCACAGTTCCAAGTCTCCTCCAAAGACTTCTGTCCATGGCAAGCCCTGTTTGTTCAATTGCTCCATGAAAGGATCTGGGTCGAAGTCTTCCACGTTCCATACTCCTGGCTTTTTCCATATTCCCTTAACAAACATCATTGCGCCTATCATAGCAGGTACGCCCGTAGTGTATGACACGCCCTGCATACCTGTCTCCATATAAGCCTCCTGATGTTTGCAGTTGTTGTAAACATAGTATGTCAGTTCCTTACCATCCTTAACACCACGAATACGACAACCTATGCTGGTCTCACCGTCATAATTCTCTCCCAGGTCTTGTGGATTAGGCAACACAGCCTTAAGGAACTGTAAAGGAACTATCTTCACCTTCACATTCTTACCACTACCATCAGCCAATGGTGCCTCATATTCTATCTCATCAATGCGTGACATTCCGAGATTTTGAATACAGTCAAGATATGTAAGATACTGTTGTCCGAATGTCATCCAGAAGCGAGCCTGCTTTATTGTTGGGTAATTCTTCACCAAAGACTCCAGTTCCTCATGGTGCATCAAATAAGATTCACGTGGTCCGATGTTAGGATATGTCAATGCCTTATGTATCTCCAATGGCTTTGTCTCTATCCACTGACCATCCTTATAGTATAATCCGTTTTGCGTTATCTCACGTATATTTATCTCTGGATTGAAGTTTGTGGCAAAGGCTTTATGATGGTTACCAGCATTACAGTCAACGATATCAAGATAATGTATCTCGTCAAAATGATGCTTCGCAGCATACGCTGTATATATGCCAGACACACCTGGGTCAAAGCCACAACCCAGTATAGCTGTCAGTCCGGCATCCTCAAAGCGCTGCTTGTAAGCCCACTGCCATGAATACTCAAAATGTGCCTCATCCTTTGGCTCATAGTTAGCTGTATCAAGATAGTTCACTCCACAGGCCAGACAAGCATCCATTATTGTCAGGTCTTGATATGGCAAGGCAAGATTTACACACAACTCCGGCTTAAACTCATTAAATAAAGCCTTAAGCTGCTCCACGTCATCAGCATCCACCTGTGCCGTGCTTATCTTCATATTCTTACCTATTCCCTTAGCCTTAATAGCATCAACGATGGCATCGCACTTCTCCTTACGGCGACTTGCTATAATGAACTCTGTGAACACATCATCATTCTGTGCTATCTTATGTGCGGCTACAGTAGCAACGCCACCTGCGCCAATCATTAATATTCTACTCATATCTTTACTTTTTCGCGTCTTGTTCCTGTTGTGCCTTTGTTGCAGCAGCATTGGCTTTAAGTGCATTTTCCTTTCTATGGAATCCATAGCGTATGCCATGTTGCCTCAATATCAAGGAATCATTATCCATATATACAAAATCCAAGGTATCCATCAATACTTCCGGACGTTTTCCTTTTTCCTGACCTGGCATAATAGGGTCATAAGAGACCAGCAACAACCTACCATTATGCATGTACCACTTTCTGTAATTTCTTACCTCAGGATACTGCACCGGCGAATCATCCTCCAACGAGTTGCTTCTCATTATTCTTCCCACAGCCTGTGCATTATGGCTTCTTTTCAAGGTAAAGCCATACTCACGCGGTATGAAATAGGTCTGTTTGATAGAGTCATTAAGATTCTCCATCATACGATGCTGCATACGCTTGCTCATCTTCTCCAGTTCCTTCATCACAGGAAACACAGGATAAGTCCAAGTGCCCTTTAACTGATCCAGGTTGATAACAAACGTAGCTTCAGTCGTATCTTCAGGATTAACCATTACACCTACCCAGTCTCCTATCTGGGGCTTTCCTATTATACGTCCTTGCCGCTTTGCATCTATGCAATTATACGATATAGGGTCGCCCTTGAAAGGCCACAACACTATAACAGAGTCAGATGACCCGTCACATGAGAGACCGTACAACATCGAGTCGCCTTTTATTTCCACTTCGGGCTCATACATGAAGGGAGCGTCAGCGTTATCAGGACTTTTCATACCGCGTTTCCTACATCCGCCCAAAGCAACAACAAGACTCAATATCAAGAGTAAGTTTGTTATATATGTTATTTTACGCATTATAGACCTTTTGTTTTCTATCTATTGATGCAAAGTTACAACATTTTTTCTAAAAAGCCAAATGGCCCACATGAGTTATTGCCACGCTATAGAAAAAAAACTAGCAGACCTTGTGGGAGCCACGTCCAATAACTACGTCATAGACTTTCGGCTCATGTCCATACTTTGCCGCGAACTTCTGTTTGGCAGTCTCTACGAAGTCGTTATACAGACTGTCCTTCACCAAGTTGATGGTACATCCGCCAAAGCCGCCTCCCATGATACGCGAACCTGTGACACCACATTCCTTCGCAATATCATTCAAGTAGTCTAATTCCTCACAGCTCACCTCGTAATCCTTAGACAAGCCATGGTGTGTGGCATACATCAACTCTCCTACTTTCTCATAGTCACCAGCCATAAGTGCATCACACACGCCCAACACTCTGTCTTTCTCTCCGAGAACGAATGTGGCACGCTGCATATCCTCCGCACTTACTATATCCTTGACCTCTTCCAAGTCCTGCCATGTGCAGTCACGCAGAGTCTTGACAGAACGCTCCGGGTGCTTCTCCTGCACTGTCTTCACAACACGCTCACAAGAGTTTCTACGATCATTATATGGTGAACCAGCTAACTCATGTTTAACGCAAGAGTTCAGCAACACCAACTTGTATCCTTTAGGAGCAAATGGGAAATACTCAAACTCACGGCTGTTGCAGTCAAGACGCATCAACTTACCCTCTTCTCCAAAGACGCTGGCAAACTGATCCATGATACCACAATTACAACCTATGTACTTATGCTCCGTAGCTTGTCCTGCCAATACGATATCCCACTTGCTTATCTTGTTGTCAGCAAAAAGGTCATTGAGCGCGCAACCGAAACAACTTTCCATAGCTGCGCTTGACGACATTCCTGCTCCGAGTGGCACATCACCGGCGAATGCTATATTGAAACCCTTGACATCTACGCCAAGCAATTGAAATTCCTTAACCATACCGTATATGAAGCGAGCCCATGTAGCCTTAGGTCCCTGCGGGTCATCCACATCAAACTCCACACGGTCCTTCAAGTCAATGGAATAAGCCATCACCTTGTTTGTACCATTAGGCCTCACTTCCGCCATCACGCCCTGAGAGACTGCGCCAGGAAAGACGAAGCCGCCATTATAGTCTGTATGCTCTCCTATAAGGTTAATTCTACCTGGTGAGAAATACACATTACCAGTTTGTCCATCAAAGTGCTTGATAAAACGGTTCCTTACAAATTCTACTTCCATAGTATATTGTTTTAAGTTGTTAGTTATTTATTGACTTCCAAAGATTATCCTCGGGAACGGGAGCTTCCACACATATTCTCTCTTTTGACACAGGATGAATAAACTCCACTCTTCTTGCCAACAAAGAGATGCTTCCGTCAGGATTACTTCTATCGGCTCCATATTTCAAATCACCCTTAATGACACACCCTATCTTTGCCAGTTGGCAGCGTATCTGATGATGACGTCCTGTCAACAACTGTACCTCAAGGAGTGTATAGCGTTCCGTTGCTCCAATCACCTTATATTTCAATATGGCTTTCTTGGCATTCGAACGCTCTTTGTCATAGGCATACGACTTGTTTTGTTTCTCATTACGCACGAGCCAATGCGTCAATGTATCTTCTTCCTTTGGTGGCCGGTTCTTTGTCAATGCCCAATACGTCTTGCTTACCTCATCATGCTTTGCAAACATAGCATTAAGGCGCGACAAGGCTTTTGAGGTCTTCGCAAATACCACCACCCCACTGACAGGCCTGTCTAACCTATGCACCACACCAAGGAACACATTACCCGGCTTGTGGTGCTTTTCCTTTATCCAGTCCTTGACAGTTTCAGAAAGGGGGACATCGCCAGTCTTATCACCCTGCACGATCTCCCCACTTTCCTTATTTACTATTATGATATGATTATCCTCGTAGAGAACTTTCATTCCTTTTACATATTCATACCACCATCAATCTGAATCACCTGACCGCTGACATAGCTTGACATATCAGAAGCGAGGAACAGACACACATTAGCGATATCCTCTACCTGACCGCCGCGGCGCAGTGGTATCTTCTTCATCCAGTCTGCACGAATTTCCTCTGGCAGCTGTGCAGTCATAGCAGTCTCAATGAATCCTGGTGCTACCGCATTGGCACGTACGCCCTTAGGTCCCAACTCCTGTGCAATAGATTTTGCCAGACCAATCATACCTGCCTTTGACGCAGAGTAGTTACACTGTCCTGCATTACCATGTACGCCCACTACTGATGACATATTGATAATAGAACCGCCACGCTGACGCAGCATGATAGGAGCACAAGCATGGATAAAGTTAAATGCAGACTTCAGGTTAACACTCAGCACTGCATCCCACTGTGCCTCACTCATACGCAACATCAGTCCGTCCTTTGTTATACCGGCATTGTTTACCAAAACGTCAATACTGCCGAAATCTTCCTTTATCTGCTTTACGACCTTATCTGTCTCCTCGAAGTCCGCAGCATTACCAGCGTAAGCCTTACATGTCACTCCAAGTGCCTCTATCTCCTTACGAGTAGCCTCCAGTCCGGCAGCCATATCGTCGTTAAGTACCAAGTCTGTAAATGCAATGTTAGCACCCTCCTGGGCAAACTTCATGGCAACAGCCTTACCTATGCCACGTGCAGCACCAGTGATGAGTGCTGTCTTTCCTTGTAAAAGTCCCATTTTAATGTTATGAGTTATATTTTTTAGTTTATTATAATCAATCAAAGTCCACCTTTACGCAGTGCGCCATACACGAACTTTGCCACAAGCGGTCTGCTGGTATCATCAGTCAATCCGTGTCCGAGCCTGCCATATATATAAGGTACCTCCAATCCTTTTATGCAGTAATGCGTAATATCTGCTACGATATCCACATTCTCCATATCAAACTCTCCCATCTCATTTCCCTCTGCATATACTCTTCTGAATATAGCTATCTCATCAGCATCAAACTTCTTCCTTACCTTCTCCACCATCCAGATATTACGGAAGAACTCTGCCCTCAGATTACCGTTTCTCACCACGGTCTCCCTTATCTGTGACAGATGCGTGTATATCAACTCCACTATCTTCTCCTGAGGGCGCATCTTCATTGCCGCCACCTCATCAAGCTTGTCAGACAAACGCTCCAACTCACTTTCTATAACAGCGGAATACACATCCTCCTTACGGTTGAAGTAGGTATATAGCGTACGCCGTCCCTTTCCTGATGCCGCCGCAATATCATTCATAGTAGTACCCTCCAAACCGTTCTTGGCAAACATTTGTCTGGCTACATCTATCAGTATTTGTCTAGTTTTTGATATTGACATTTTAACGCATCATTTAGTACGGTGTGCACACCCCTGTTCTAATGTGCAAAAGTAAGCAATCTTTTTTGTTTACACAAATGTTTTTAGAATAATTAACGCGGCATTAGCCATTCATTCCCATAAGGAACTCCATGTGATTACGCGAACGCTTCATGACGTTCGTTATCGTCGTCATAGCCTCCTGGGCATTCATGTCTGCTATGTTCACTCGGAGCACACCCATCTTCTCCGCAATAAAGCTGTCGAGCAGCAGGTCATCACGTCGTGTACTTGACTGGATAAGGTTAACAGCAGGGAATATACGTTTATTTGCCAACTGGCGATCCAACTGCAGCTCAGAGTTACCCGTACCCTTGAACTCCTCGAATATCACCTCATCCATCTTTGAACCAGTATCCGTGAGCGCTGTCGCAATGATTGTAAGCGAACCACCGCCCTCTATATTTCTCGCTGCACCGAAGAAACGCTTTGGCTTCTGCAACGCATTAGCGTCAACACCACCTGTCAGCACCTTTCCGCTTGCCGGAGCCACTGTGTTATATGCTCTTGCAAGACGTGTTATAGAGTCGAGGAATATCACAACGTCATGTCCACACTCCACCAGCCTCTTTGCCTTCTCAAGCACCAGTCCGGCAATCTTCACATGTCGGTCTGCCGGCTCATCAAACGTAGAGGCTATCACCTCTGCATTTACGGTGCGTGCCATATCCGTAACCTCCTCCGGACGCTCGTCTATCAGCAACATCATAATATATGCCTCCGGGTGATTGGCTGCGATAGCGTTAGCTATATCCTTCATCAGCATTGTCTTACCCGTCTTAGGCTGTGCCACTATGAGCGAGCGCTGTCCTTTTCCTATAGGCGAGAACAGGTCCACGATACGAGTTGACAAGTTTGTTGTATTCGGGTCTCCACAAAGGTTAAAACGCTCCTCCGGGAATAACGGTGTAAGGTTCTCAAAAGATATACGGTCACGCACATCCAGAGGATTACGGCCGTTGACCTTCAGGATACTGCTCATCGTGAAATACTTCTCTCCACTATGAGGCGGACGTATCTTGCACTCCACCACGTCTCCCGTCTTAAGGGAGTATTGTCTTATCTGCTGCACCGTGAGGTGCACATCATCTGGCGAAGACAGATAATTATAGTCACTTGATCTCAGGAAACCATATCCGTCAGGCATAATCTCCAGCAAACCGTTAGCTGTGATTATATCATTGAAATCAGCAGTGACATCTTCTTCTTCCGTAACTATGCCGTCATCTATCATATTGCTCTGCACCATCTGCGGATTATCGAGCATATCATAATACGGTATCGCTCCGTTATCCTCTACCGGTATGTCCTCAACGATGATGAAGTCGGTGCCGTCACCGGGATCACCCTCCCACACCTTGTCGTTGCTGGAAGAATTCATCTTGCTCTGCAACTGCTCTAACAAGTTGCCTGAGCCTTCCGCACCTGTCTCTTGCTTGGAATAGACCTCCTCTGGCACACCTCCCTCAAACTCTACTTTTTCTCCCCGCTCTGCCTCTTCAAAGTTTATAGATTGCTGCAGTGCATTATCTTCCGCCTTCTCTGCGGCTGCTTCCTCTGCCTGCGTCTTCTTTGCAAGTGCAGATGCGGCAGCGGCGGCAGCGGCCATTATCTCTTCCTTAGACTTACGGCCACGCTTGCGCTTCACTACAGTAGTTGTCTCTTCTGTCTTCTCTGCCGGAGCCTCCTCTGACACTGTCTCCGCCGGAGTCTCCTCTGCCGGCACAACTGGCTCTGCACCTGTTTCCTCAACAGGTGTAACATCCTCAGCAGCTGCTGCGGCAGCAGCCTCCTCCATTTCTTTCTTTGTCTTGCGTGTACGCTTCTTCTTTGGCTGATCCAGGTTTTCACCTATCTCACCCGATACACTATACACATGATCTGACACTTCTTTCTTTGCTATACGTGTCCTTTTCTTCTGTGGCCCTTCTATTGTCTCTTCAGCCAACAGTACGTCCTTATTTTCCATAAAATATAAATTGAAATAACGAGGTTTCCCAATACTACGAGTTAGTCTTAGAATAATTGAGAAACTGCTCTCCCACTTAACGTTCATACAAAGTTACGTATTATTTTCTAACCTTACAACACATTATATCATTTATATGCATAATTTTAATTTTCTTTAACCAAAGAATTATGGTAAGGTTTGCCGTTTCAAGTAAAATTCGTAACTTTGTAGAATAAATACATAACTCACAAATGAGGAAGAAGATTACGAAGAAAAATCAAACATCCAAAGCGGATACCGTAAGTTATAAGAAGGCCATGGGATTTGACGCCATGTTTGCCAATGAGAAGACCAACTTCACCGCCGGCATCACGGTATTCATCTTTGCCATATATATAATCATCTGTTTCTGCTCATATTTCAACACGGCAGCTGCTGACCAGAGCCTTGTCATGCACCCCATGGCAGGCGACCTTATCAATAGCGGCAGGGAGTTTCACAATTACTGCGGCTCTTATGGGGCATATCTGTCTCATTTGCTCATATACTCTCTCTTCGGTCTGGCTGCCTTCATCATCCCCGTGTTACTTATAGCGTGCGCCATGCACTTGATGGGCATCTACAAGCTGAACCTATGGAAATGGTTCTTCTGTCTGATTCTTGTCATGATATGGAGCAGCATAGCCATGGCCAAGTTTATCACTCCGTTCTTCCCCGACCTCGTTTACAACGTGGGGGGCGGACACGGTGCTTTCGTCAGCCAGTCACTGGAGAACATGATAGGTACTCCGGGCCTCACTGCCCTTCTCGGACTTACCGCCATCTTCTTCCTTACATACCTCACATACGATACTATCATCATCATTCGTAAGATGTTCAACCCTATAGGTTACCTGACGCGCAAGGTGAAATTCTCTTTTGCCAATGTAAATGATGATGACACAGTGATGCAGCCTGAACAGTCTGCAAACCTGAAGCCTGAGGACAACCTCGTCCACTCGCCAGTGGTCAGCGCTCCCGTTGTGCAACAGGCTGAAGCAGGCACTCAAGCTGAGGATGTTGACACGTCAGGCACCACGGCTGACAACACCCACATTGGCACTCCAACAGAGGATGGTGCAGATGTAGGATTACAGATTGACCACGGTGTGGTAGAGGAGCGTGCCGGTTCTACGCACATAGCAGAAGACGGTTCCTTTGTGTCTCCATACGACCCTAAGGCTACTCTGTCACGCTACCAATACCCTACCCTGGGACTACTGCGTAAGTCTGCCAACGACGGTGTCTCCATTGACATGGAGGAGCAGACAGCCAACAAGAACCGCATCGTGGAGGTGCTGGGCAACTTCGGTGTACAGGTATCAAGCATAAAAGCCACCGTAGGTCCTACCATAACACTGTATGAGATAACACTGGCGCCAGGCATTAAGATTAGCAAGGTGCGCTCTCTTGAAGATGACATTGCCCTTTCATTGGCGGCTCTCGGCATACGTATCATAGCACCTATACCAGGCAAGGGCACCATAGGTATCGAGGTACCTAACGCCAACCCGCAGATTGTAAGCATGGAGTCAATTCTGAACTCCAAAAAGTTCATGGAGTCCAAGATGGCACTGCCGCTGGCTCTCGGAAAGACTATCTCCAACGAGATATACATGGTTGACCTGGCAAAGATTCCTCACCTTCTTGTGGCTGGTGCCACCGGTCAGGGTAAGTCCGTAGGTCTTAATGCCATCATCACCTCCTTATTATATAAGAAGCACCCGGCAGAACTGAAGTTCGTCCTTGTTGACCCTAAGATGGTGGAGTTCTCCATATACAAGCCGCTGCTCAACCACTTCCTGGCGCAGATACCGCCTGAGAGCGACGCTGACGAGCCTATCATCACTGATGTGACAAAGGTGGTAAAGACTCTTAACTCCGTATGTCAGGAGATGGATGACCGTTACAGTCTGTTGAAGTTTGCCAACGTGCGTAAGCTTGAGGAATACAACGAGAAATTCATCAACCGCCAGCTGAACCCTGAGAATGGTCACCGCTACCTGCCATACATCGTAGTAATCATAGACGAGTACGGCGACCTTATCATGACCGCCGGCAAGGAGATAGAGCTGCCTATAGCGCGTATAGCCCAAAAGGCGCGTGCGGTCGGCATTCACATGATTATCGCCACACAGCGTCCTACGGCCAACATCATCACAGGTACCATCAAGGCTAACTTCCCCGGACGTATGGCTTTCAAGGTTATGTCAGCCATTGACTCCAAGACCATCCTTGATACCACTGGTGCCAACCAGCTTGTGGGCAAGGGCGACATGCTTATCCTTGACAAGGGTACACCGGTGCGTGTGCAGTGTGCATTCGTTGATACTCCTGAGGTTATAGCCATCAATGAGTTCATAGCCAAGCAGCAGGGATATGACGGACCGTTTGAGTTGCCTGAGCCGATAGCCGAGGATGGCGGAGGCGCCGGAAACGCCGAGGAGCTGTCTAACCTCGACTCTCTGTTTGCCGAGGCTTCACGTCTTATCGTATCTACACAGCAAGGCTCCACTTCGCTCATACAGCGTAAGTTCTCCATCGGCTACAACCGTGCGGGCCGCCTGATGGACCAACTGGAGAAAGCCGGCGTGGTGGGTGCCGCACACGGTTCCAAACCACGTGAGGTGCTGATACAGGATGAGAATACACTGATATCTCTCCTTAATACTCTGGGAGCGGCTTAATAATTCATAATGCATAATGCATAATGCATAATGCATAATTAATAATTAATAATGAAATAATTAATAATAAAATAATTAATAATTCAAGTTTCGCAAGTGCTCAACTTGTTGGGTTATCAGGTATAAGGTCGTAAGGTCATGAGGTGAAATATGTTTAATTGTGGTGAATAGTTGCCTAATAT
>Ga0247611_10004405_pt1 | contig 19567 bp, 17 predicted proteins | sample 177DNAGHGhighgp2_FD_192422 | JGI IMG/M metagenome (GOLD analysis project Ga0247611, IMG submission 192422) | Sheep rumen microbial communities from Palmerston North, Manawatu-Wanganui, New Zealand - 1770 DNA GHGhigh gp2 | ecosystem: Host-associated > Mammals > Digestive system > Stomach > Rumen...
GCATCCAGTTCGCGTTTCGCCACAGGAATCAGATAGGGCACGGAATGCGTCAGACTATCGACGATATAATTGTCATTTGTCTTGATTTCAACGAGACTTTTGCGCATCGAAGCAGCATCACGACGGTCCTTCGGCGGACGCGGTAAACCGATACGGCAAGCTACATCATGCTGTTTGGACTGCAAGTCGTTGAACTTAGTTTTATAACTGAACGTGCGGCCCGGATAGGCCACTAAATGATCTTCTATCATCTCGTCCGCATGGGAGGACGAAGCATCGGTACGACCACAACGAACCGCTACGATGATCACCAGCAGCAATACGCCCAAAGCAGCCAGACCAAGGATGATCTGCCTTTTATAATTCTCGATGAATTCACGACAAAACGCTATTATCTGCTGCATTGTAATAGGATCGGTAAATGGTCCGAATAACCGTTTTGATAGCTAAATCCGTTGTAGGTGCGTTTGGGTTTGAGTCCCAAGTATTTCTCATCGGGTTCTTGTATCCATTCCGGGTCGTACACCCGCGCATGGGACAAACTGTCGATAGACGGGGACACATAGAAATGATCCAAAAAAGTCCATTGATCTTGGTACTTATGCGTACCATCCCCCTTCATCTTCTTATCCTTTAGTCCCCCGATAGCCAAGCCGTCCTCGTTCATATCGCCCATGACGATGATTCGCGCATCAGGCTGCTGCTCAAACACACTGTCCACCGCTTGCTGCAACACCGCTTGGGCGGTTTCTCTTCTCCATGCACTCTCTGCTTTACCGCCTCGCTGACTCGGCATATGGCAGACGAAGAAATGGATCGTATCCCGCTTATCCACCCGTACGCAGACATAGAGGATATCGCGGGTTCTAAGCTCCGGATGCCGGATGCTGATGGTTCTCGTTCGAAGGGTATCAATCCGAGCTTTCTTATAGACGAACGCTACATCGATACCACGCCTGTCCGGACTCTCGTAATGCACAAAATCATAGGCATTCCGCCGGAGCGTATAGCAAAGGCGCTTCACGCATAAGGCATTCTCCACCTCCTGCAAACCGACTACATCCACCCCATCCCACTCGCATATATTCGTCAGCACCCGGGCGATATTCTCCTCTTTGCGATAATAGCGCGCATAACTCCAATGTCGCTCGCCGTCCGGCGTCCACTCATAGTCCTCTTTCTCTATCCCCGCCACTGTGTCATGCGCCGGGTGAAAAAGATTCTCCACATTATAACTGACGATAACGATCAGAAGGGTAGCGAGCAAATGCATATCACATCAACATCGTTTGGGCTTTTTGCAGCGCTGTAATAAACGCATCCACATCGGCTTTATCGTTGTACAGACCAAATGACACACGCACCGTTCCCGGTACACCCAGATGGTCGATTAAGGGTTCTGCACAATGATGCCCGGTACGCACCGCTACTCCCTGCTGGTCCAATAAAGTGCCTACATCAAAAGGATGGATCAGTTGGTCGCCGTTATAGAGATTGAAACTAATGACCCCGGCTTTGGGTTGACCAGCCGCATAGATACAAACGCCCTGCATGGCGCTTAGTTGTTCCTCACAGTATTGAGTCAGTTCGCGCTCATGCGCCTCGATTGCTTCCCATCCGATAGCGTGCATATAATCCATCGCCTTATGCAACGCATAAGAACCCACGAAATTAGGCGTACCTGCTTCGAACTTATAGGGCAATTCGTTATAGGTTGTACCGCTCCATCGCACATGCTCGATCATCTCTCCCCCACCCTCGTGAGGCGGTAATTTCTCGAGCCATTCTTTCTTACCATAGAGCACACCGATACCCGTAGGTGCATACATCTTATGCCCGGAGAAAGCGAGGAAATCGCAATCCAATTCCTGCACATCCACCGCCATATGCGGTACACTCTGCGCTCCGTCGATACATACGGGAACACCCTTCTCATGCGCCAGATGGATGATCTCCTTCACCGGCTGTATCGTACCCAGCACATTGCTCACCTGCGCGATGCTGAGCATTTTGGTTCGGGCATTGAGCATCCCTTTGAAAGCCTCCATATCCAGCGTCAGATCGTCGCGCAAGGGGATATGCCGCAATACAGCTTTCTTGCGTGCACAGAGCATCTGCCAGGGCACGATATTCGAATGGTGCTCCACGCCGCTGACGATGATCTCATCGCCTTCGTTCACATAGGCCTCTCCATACGAAAAAGCCAGGGCATTGAGGCTGTCCGTCGTTCCTTTGGTAAACACGATCTCATCGGCTGAGCGGGCGTTGATAAAGGCAGCTACGGCCTTTCGGGCATTCTCATGATGCGCCGTAGCTATCTGACTGAGATGATGCACACCGCGATGGATATTGCTGTTCCAATGCGTATACGCCTCCACGATCGCATCGATCACCTGGCGGGGTTTCTGACTCGTGGCGGCATTATCCAGATACACCAGCGGACGCCCGTGTACCTGCTCATTGACTATCGGAAAATCATTCCTATTCATATTCAAAATACACTTTGCGACTGCAAAGGTACAACAAAAAAATGAAATATACAAAAAAAATTTGCATATGTCGGCAAAAAGCAGTACTTTTGCAGCGCAAATAAGATTTTATTCAATATGAAAAGAAGTTTTTGGGCCCTTGTAGTGGCCACCATGTGCTCCTTCGCCTATGCCGCAACCGGCATTACATTAGATGCAGAACTCAAAACCGCTCTTCCGAGTAAAGACATTTACTTGCCGGGTCCCCCGGAAGTAGGTTCTCCAGTTTGGCTGGATGATTCCACCAAGTATTTCCAGTACAAAGAAATCGGGAATAGGTATGATGAAGAAAAACAAGAATGTTGGGATTCTGCCTGGGCAAACATGAATGAACAATATTATTTTGCGCTCTACCGTCTTACCGCTGACAGCGTCATGAACGCGCCGTTTATCGATGTGACATGGACGCGCAATGCACCCGGCAAATATACAGTAACGAAAACGCACAATACCACCGACTATCCTGAGATAAACAAATTATGGGACATGTGTGTGGCAATGAAAGAGGCTAATACAGAATCGCGGGAAAGACCAAGACCGTACAAGTATTTCGGCTGGTGGTATAAAGGCAAAAAATATGCAATTGACCGTAATGATGCTACTTCTTATCCTTCCGGACACGGCTATTTCGCAGGACTTTTCCAAAGGTGTATGATATATATCGACCCGGCTGATTCTATCGCCATCAAAAACATGATGGACGAATGGACTCATTGCCGCCTGCTCTTAGGTGCACACTGGAATACAGATGTGATAGACGGTAAGAAGTTGGGAGATATAGCTTTTGATATCGCGATGAACTATCCGCAGTTTAACCATCAACTGGAGGCAGCGAAGGCAGAGTGGGTATCGGCTCACACATTCACGCGTGTGCATCCGCATATGAGCCTCAATACACTTTGCTATCCCTATCAGATTAATGATTATTCGGGGGCTACTTTTTACACCATGCTGTACAAGGAATTGGACGCAAACGGCAATCCGGTGAATGTCTATCTGCAGGAGCACAAAGGAGTGTTAGAAGCAGGAAAACCCTATTTCTATGTGCCCGAGTCAGAGAGTACAGAACTCGTGTGCCATTTCAGCGGAAAAGATGCTCCTGCAAGTAATGACGGAAACGGAGTGTATGGTGTGTATGAAGATATGACAACGGTAGAGCAGGGTATGTATGTGACCTATAATAACCAGTTCACCAAAGCAGGAACCAATGTCCAACTCCAAGCCTATCGCGCGTATGTGAATATGAGCGAGGTAAGTACCAACGCACAAGGACCCTCTTATATCCCCGGCCGTAAAGTGCTGAAAGTGAGCAACGCTTCGGAGGCAGCTACGGACATACAAACTGTCACCCCGACGAACCGATTACAGAATATCAAACTGTTGCAAGATGGACAGTTGATTATTTATAATAACGACAATCACTATAATGCCGCGGGGCAGAAAATACGATAAGCCATGAAACGAGTTTATTTTTCTCCGAAAACGGACACCATTCAGATGAATCCGGCTGCCATTCTTTGTGCAAGTACCCAAACCACTACGCCTTTCGGCGTAGAGAATACGGCAATAGATAATCAGATTATCTCATAATGATCCACCGTACACCGTTACGGTTTGTAATAACTCTGTTCGAGTATCTTCTGAGCGTCACCTTCGGCCATTAGGTCCTGAAGCGTGACGCTTTCATTATGCGCCATATAGCTCTCTACGATCCGCCAGCCTAACCATATACCTAGCCGACCGGGTGAGTCTTGCGACACTTCAGATGTGAACGGACCGTCATTCAGATAACTGGTCAGCACCAGACTCTCGGTCTTGAAAAGGTCCCGTTTATCCATTACCAGATGCCATATCGCCCGCTCATTATGCACGCACCAGTTCCATTGCTCCTTGGTCCAACCCATCACTTCGTACTCCGGTTGGTCATCGAAGATCTGCGCCGTGAGATACATGATCTTACCGCGATATATCATCTGGTCCAGCAAGCGGCTTTTGGTACTTGTATAGGGTAGGGTGCGGAAGAGAAAAGCGCTGATAACATCCACCGGGATGCACTCCTTGCGCATGGTCTGCTTCTGATAGTCATACACCACGCGATTATAGTACTCATAATCGCTGCCGAGGTACATATCCGCCCCTATTCCGATGAGCTCGTCCCCAAAATAAATAGGGGTCTGAAAACCCGAAATAAACAGATAGAGCACCGGTATTTCCGTTTCCGGATACAAATATTGTATCCGAGCAAAGGCTCTACTCAACGATTTCTCCAGTCCCTGCACATCGGCGAACAGTTCTTGCTCGCGTTGGTTCGTCGCTTTGAACCCGTACAGCGTATCATTGAGAAAGAGCGGTAACTGCTGTACCAGATAGGCCGTATCCGCACTCGGGATACCCAGTATATCTTCCGTCCAAAGCGGCATGAAGACCGGATAGGTATCGTATAACACCTTCACATCCTCCGCTGCCGTCGCCTCCTGCACATTCAGCAGCGCCTTGTCAAAGCGCACCAACTCGATAGCCGGCGATTCGATGTCCTTCGGGAAATACGACCGGCCGTTGTGACAAGCCGTGAAGAGGAAGATACACGCTATAAAGATATATTTTCTCATCCGATCACTCCGTCTTTGATTTCGATAACCCTATCCGCGATACCCGCCAACTCTTTGTCATGCGTCACGAGCAGGATCGTCTGACCGTACTCTTTGCGTAATTGAAGGAGCAACTCGCTCAGTTCGCGTTTGTTTTTCTCATCCAGACTACCCGTCGGTTCATCGGCCAAGATGATATCGGGCGCCATCATCAGGGCGCGCGCTGCGGCTACACGCTGTTTCTCACCTCCGGATAACTCGTTGGGCTTATGCTGCAAGCGGTCACCCAGCCCCAATTCGCGCAGCAGTTTTTCTGCACGAGGCATATAATCCGCTTCCTTCTGACGGGCAATCATCGCCGGGATACAGACATTCTCCAGCGCCGTGAACTCCGGCAATAACTGATGGAACTGGAAGATAAATCCGATATGCTTGTTACGGAAGGCCGCCAAGTCTTTATCCTTCATCGCGAACACATCCGTGTCATCCACGAAGACCTGACCTTTCGTCGGGCGATCCAAGGTTCCGATGATCTGGAGTAGGGTAGTCTTACCCGCTCCGGACTTACCGATAATAGCTACAATCTCTCCTTTGTTAACCTTTAGGTTAACACCCTTCAGTACCTCCAGTTCACCGAAGGACTTGTAAATGTTCTTTACTTCTATCATAAACCGTTACTTTATCTCTTGTCCATGCAGCGTATAGGTCTTCTCCCCACGGCGGATGAGGACTTGACCATTCCGGATTGTCTTACCGGTTGCTGCCCTATCAGTAGGATGGTTCGATAAACCGGTAGGAGTAGCAGGCATCGGGCGCACATACTGAAAAATAGGCATGTCTTTATCCTGGTCGCTGGTGGTGTAAAAAGTGGAAGCATCCGTCCATGCGATAGCCTCTCCTTGTGCCTCTTCCTCGTAGGCTGCTACCTGCTTGGGACGGCGTTGTGCCGTTTTCGAAAGGCTCTCCGAACCCTGACGCTCCCATAACAATACATGTTTCTTGCTCTTGATCGCCATCCATCGCCCGTCCGGAGAGATATCTCCGCCGGTCAGGAAATTGAACTTACTGCCGTTCCCTAACGCACATACCTCCGTCAGCGTCTGCACATCGGTCCCATAGTCCGTACGGAAAGGGATACGATAGAGATGACAGACGCCGTCTTTCACCTTATCCGCGATATAGAACATCTGCTCGATCGGATCGTACATGAGCGTCTCGGTATTATGCGCCTTGTTATCCGGGTAACCGAAGCGGATATACTGAGCTGTGACGGTCTGCGTACCGGAAGTGACAGCCGGTTCTTTAAAATAATAGATGAAATAATTATCCTTATAAGCCAAGTCATTATCCCCAAAAGCACCGATGAAGAGATAGTTTTGACCCTCATAAACGCCGGTTGCTATGTCTTCCCAGTCATCCCGATCAGAACTACCGGTATTGACCTTCACCGTCATGGCCAAGGTGCCATCCGGTTTCACGGCTACGATCTTTCTATTATCATTCAGGTTCTCGTCTCCGTGTGCCCATAAGAAACCGGGCGTCTGACGGGAAGCCGCCAAACCGCTTGTCTCCGGCATCGTCTTCTTCGCCATGGTTCCACACTCAGAACGAGTGAACTCCTCATTCATCTCCAATTTGGTACCGTCATAATTGAGACCGGACGCCGACCATAGCATGGCCGACACCATTATTCCCATCCAACTTAAACCAAAACGTTTCATTGCTATACTATTTATTGTTGTGCTACTACTAACTTGCGGTCGCCGTTCGGCTGGGGGATGATTTTTACCCAAACCGTATCATCGGGTAGGAGGGGTTCTATGATGTCCGGCCATTCCACAAAACAGTAGTTACCGGAATAGAGATACTCCTCCGCACCAAAATCCATCGCCTCGCGGATATCCTTCAACCGATAGCAGTCGAAATGATAGACCTCACCCTTGTACGGTTGTTCCACATCGTACACATTAACGATAGCAAAGGTAGGACTATTCACCACATCGATCGTACCCATCTGTTCACAGAGATGCTTGATGAAAGTGGTCTTACCGGCTCCCATCGGTGCATCAAAAGCAAACACCCTATGCGGTTCGTAGGCAGCAAGGATGTCAAGCGCACTTATCGGCTGACCTTGTTCATCAAATAGGATCAAGCCTTCATTTTCGTGTTTTTTTATCGTATAAGTTATCATATTCTTGCTTTTCATTCAATTCTCAGAGACTTATTTTTGCCTGAATTTGCTCATAAATAGCTGATCCTCTGCGTTTTCCGAGCAATTCAATCCATTCATCCACGTTGGCAGCTCCAGCGCGTTTCACAGAACCGAAATGCGCGAGTATTTTTTGCTTGGTTGCCTCGCCAACTCCCTGAATATCATCAAGTTGACTATGTATCTGCGCCTTACTTCGCTTCGCTTTATGGTAGGAAATAGCAAATCGATGCACTTCGTCTTGTATGTTCGTCAGCAATCGGAACACTTCGCTCGTGATAGGCATCGAGATCTCCTTGGGCGGAAATCCAAAGAGCAAGGTTTGTGTCCTGTGTTTGTCATTCTTCTTCAAACCGGCGATTGGTATAGAAAGACCCAATTGATCTTCTATCGCCTCACGAATCGCATGCATCTGTCCCAGACCACCATCGGCGATGATAAGATCCGGCATTTGCCCGTTGGAATCGAGAATACTTTGATATCGGCGACGCACCACTTCGCGCATGGAAGCATAGTCATCAGCTCCTTCTACCGTCTTGATCTCAAAGCGTTTGTAATCGCTTTTACTGGGTTTAGCCATCCTATAGACCACGCATCCCGCTACAGCGTTCGTTCCTTGTATATTCGAGTTATCGAAACAATCGATCCAACGGGGCAGAGTAGGAAGACCCATCATCTGCTGCAGTTCCGTCAAGATACGCACGCCTCGTTGCTCAGGGTTGAGTTTATCATCCTGTTTGAGACGATCCAATTTATACTGACGCACATTCTGCATAGCCAGATCAAGCAGTTTCTTTTTATCTCCACTTAGGGCAATATGCACATGTAGCGAACTATCAAAAACCTCCGGAATGAACGGAACAATTACGTCTTGCGTAGTGCTCTCCAAACGATCCCGTAACTCCATCATTCCCATCGCCAGCAGTTCCTCTTTCTCCTCCTCCATCTTACGGCGATACTCGATAGTCTGGCCTTGTACTATACAGCCGTTATGCACATGTAGCATGGAGATATAGACTTTATCATCCTGCTCGTCATAACCGAACACATCCGTATCTTTTGCCGATGAATTCGTAATAATCGTCTTGCTCCTGAATTGCTCCAACAGTTCCAGTTTACGCTTGATATCTGCCGCCTCTTCAAATTTAAGTTCTGCCGATTTCATCAGCATTTCCTGCTCTAATTGCTTTCCGATCTCATGGGCATCACCCTTGATGAGTTTACGCGCCTGATTGATCCATTCACCATACGATTCTTGTCCCATCCCTTCGCAAATGCCGCAACAGTTCTTAAGATGGTATTTAAGACAGACGCGCGTCTTCTTTTTCTCGATGGAATCGGAAGAAATTGGTATAGCGCAGGTACGGATCGGATAGAGTTTATGAATCAGATCCAAGACCGTCTCGACGGTATAGCTAAAACTATAGGGTCCGTAATACTCGCCTAATTTCTTATTAATAGTGCGTGTCTTGAAGATACGCGGGTATGGCTCGCGCGTAATACAGATGGAAGGATAACTCTTTCCATCCTTAAGCAGGATATTATACCGCGGTTGGTATTGCTTAATCAAATTATTCTCCAATAGGAATGCATCCTGCTCATTATCCACCACCACATAGCGTATATCTGCTATATGCGCTACCAACTGGCGTGTTTTGGACGACTGATGATCCTTGTTGAAATAGCTGTTAACCCGCCGATGCAGGTTCTTTGCTTTTCCAACATAGATAATCTGTCCCTCCGCATCAAAATACTGATACACACCCGGCTGTTCGGGTATGCGCTTAAGCAAAAGGGCAATATGATTATCTTTCTTATTCATCTACTTCTATTCCGAATAGGCAATCGATATCCTCCGCTTTCCCAGTCAAATAGGCACGACCATTCAACCCCTCCAATTCAATGATGCAGTTGACATATATCTTCTTTACGCCCAGTTTCTTCACCAGCGCAATGGCAGCTTCCATCGAACCTCCGGTAGCCAAAATATCATCATGAATCAGCACGATATCGTCGGGACTAAGTGCATCCTTATGCATCTGAATCGTATCTTCTCCATATTCCTTGGCATAGGTAACCGACACCGTCTCGGCAGGCAGTTTATTCGGTTTACGGATAGGCACAAAACCTGCACCTATTTCCATCGCTATTGCCGGAGCCAAGATAAAACCACGCGATTCAATACCAACTACTTGAGTGATACCCTTATCTTTATAGCGTTTCACTATCTCATCGCGCATCCATATCAAACAATCGGGTTTTGCCAAGGCTGTAGTAATATCCTTAAACTGGATACCCTCGACCGGAAAATCAGGGACATTGCGGATAGCCGCTTTTACTTGTTCAGCTGTCATATTATTTATAGGTTGTTCCACGTGAAACATTATAGGTAGTTTGCAAAGCAAACTAAATTAGTTATCTTCCCATTAAAACGAGCAATACACTCACATCATTCGGGCTTACACCGGGTATCCGTTGCGCCTCTCCTATAGACTTCGGACGGATACGGCTTAACTTCTGTCTTGCCTCCGTACTGAGACTTTGTACCTCGTCAAAATTAAATGTGTCCGGTATGCGTATTTGGTCCAAACGCTGCAACTTGGCCGCTTCATTTTGCTCGCGTTTGATATAACCGGCATACTTAATCTGGATCTCGCAACTCTCAATGCATTCATCCGATATACCTTCCATCTTGGCTTTCAATTCCGGCACTACTTCCGCAAGTTCTTTAATAGTTACCTGCGGACGTAAAATCAAATCGTTAATCTTGCATCCCTCATGCAGCGGTGTGGAGCCAATAGACTCGAGCCATGTGTCAATCGTACCTTTTCGTACTGTATTCGTCTGCATAAACGCGATGAAATCGGCACAAATGGATTGCTTTTTAGTGAATAGATCGTACCGATACCGATCCGCCAGGCCCATCTCGTAACTGCGTTTGGTAAGCCGTTCGTCTGCATTATCCTGACGCAGAAGGATTCGATATTCCGCCCGGGAGGTGAACATACGATAGGGTTCATCGACTCCTTTATTCACCAAATCATCGATCAGCACACCAATATAACTTTCATCCCGTCCCATAGTGAACGGTGCTCCACCATGCACATTCATGTGCGCGTTCACGCCCGCCACCAATCCTTGACCTGCTGCCTCTTCATAACCCGTAGTTCCGTTAATTTGTCCGGCAAAAAACAGATTTTTAATATGTTTAGTCTCCAAGGTATGATGGAGTTGCGTCGGATCAAAGAAATCATATTCAATCGCATATCCGGGACGATAGAGCACCACATCCTCCAATCCCTCTATAGTACGCAAGCCGGCCAATTGTACCTGCCACGGAAGACTGGAAGAGAATCCGTTGACATAATACTCATTGCTATCCACGCCTTCGGGTTCCAGAAAGATCTGGTGGGCCTCTTTATCGGCAAAGGTTACAATCTTCGTTTCAATACTCGGACAGTAACGCGGTCCGATACTCTTGATTTGTCCGTTGAAAAGGGGAGAATCTGCTAATCCGGCACGCAAGGCTTCATGTGTTTTCGGATTGGTATAGGTGATCCAACAGGGCATCTGTTTGAGTTCCCGACGCACCGTATCCAGATAACTGAACTGATGCCAATCATTATCGCCATCTTGACGCACCAAGCGGTCAAAATGAATAGAGCGGGCATCAATACGCGCCGGTGTACCGGTTTTCATACGATCGGCACGGAAACCCAATTGCACCAACTGCTCTGTCAGACCGTGGGAAGCGGGTTCAGACGTACGTCCGCCGGGTATCTGCGTCTTACCGCAATGCATGAGTCCGTTAAGGAAGGTTCCATTCGTCAATACGACAGCTTGCGCCTCCATTTCGATACCTAACATCGTGCGTACACCACATACCTTATTATCTTTGATAATAAGACTCGTAACGATATCCTGCCATAGATACAGATTAGCGGTATGAGACAGTACTTTCACCCATTCTTCTATGAAGCGTTTTCTATCGCTCTGGCTACGCGGACTCCACATAGCCGGACCTTTGCTTTGGTTCAGCAGACGGAACTGGATAGCACTGCGATCCGTGACGATACCCATCTGTCCGCCAAGCGCATCTATCTCCCGCACGATCTGTCCTTTAGCTATACCGCCAACAGCCGGATTGCAACTCATCTGCGCAATCTTATTCATATCCATCGTGATGAGCATCGTCTTGCTACCCATACGGGCAGCAGCACTCGCAGCCTCACATCCGGCATGTCCGGCGCCAACTACTATGACATCGTATTTAAAATCCATGTTATTTTTTTCTTCGTATTTTCTTATGACTCCATTGCCATGACGGACTGTGACTGCCATGCGTTATGGAGCGGGTGGTAGGTTGAAAAGCGTCTTCCAGGTGCTCGCGATACACCACCTCCATCGTATCCGGATCGACCACAATACCGATGATATCGAAACGCAGCGATTTGGTAGACCGGCAACGACGCATGAACGCATTCCCGGACAGGATCATCCTTTTTTTCTTAGCTTCATCCACATATTCCTCAGGCCGGAGATCACCGTACATCGTCGTTCTGGCCTTCACTTCCGCAAAGACCACTTCGTCTTTACTCTCAGCTATCAGGTCGATCTCCCAATGCCCCAGATGCCAGTTATGTTCAATGACTTTAAAGCCCTTTTTCTCGAGCATCTTGGCGGCTTCTTCCTCGCCTTTAATTCCTATCGGGTTGGTTACAAATGCCATACTAATTCAATTGTTCCATACGGGCGGCATCCAACCGCAAAAGGATAAACAACAACATCGTAAATCCCCATAACGAACTACCGCCATAACTGAAGAACGGAAGGGGAATACCAATCACCGGCAGTAATCCCAATACCATGCCCACATTGATTGTGAGATGGAAGAGGAAGATACTGGCTACCGCATAGGCATAGATACGCGTGGACACATTTCGCTGCCGCTCTGCGATAAAAATGAGCCGTAAGATAAAGCACAGATAGAGCAATAAAACGCCGATGGAACCGACAAAACCCCATTCTTCGCCAACCGTACAGAATATAAAGTCCGTATCCTGCTCCGGCACAAATTGCAACTTCGTTTGCGTTCCTTTCAGGTACCCTTTTCCGAAGAATCGTCCGGAACCGATAGCAATACGCGCCTGATTGACATTATAACCAGCTCCGGCAGGGTCTTCCTTCATACCTAAAAGTACTTCGATACGGATACGTTGGTGGGGTTGGAGTACTTTCTGGAATACAAAATCGCAGGCATGCGTATAGCCGATACAAAACAGCGTGAACAGCGCCACGAGCAGCAGCATATACTTACGCCAATAAATGCCGATAACAACGGAGTAAATAACCAATGCCACCACAATACCCATCGATATCCAATCAAACGGCATCTGTATCCATATATTAATGATGAGGAAAATAGCATACAACAGCGCCACACTTCCGGTCAATATCAACGCTTGATAACGCATCCTATGCTCATTGCAAATAAAATAGATCTCCACTGCCGTAAGGAGGAGCATACAGGTTAAAATACCCACGCTGCCGGTTCCCAAAGGTAGCGCTACGGCGCCGAAACGGATACTGATGATAAATAGCGCCACAGCAGCCACTCCCATCCATAGGATGTACCCGCTCATTCCCTGGCGATAGAAAACCAATAGGAAGGCAGCAAAGACAAGGGCAGAACCGGTCTCTTTCTGCAAGATCATAATGATCAATGCCGGTACGCCAATGAGCGCAAAAGGTACGATGAGATCGCGCCAAGTTCGTATTTTATAATCGTATCGACCCATGTATTTGGCAACCGCCAAGGCCACGATACACTTCGCGAACTCTGCGGGCTGCAAACTGACAGGACCCAGCGATATCCAGGACATAGATCCTTTGATATCATGCGCCAGAAAGGGTGTAGCTAACAGCAACAACAGCATCGCACCGTACGCGATATAGGCCAATATATCATAGGTCTTGTAATCAATCAGCAGCAGCACCAATCCCATCAATAACGAACCCATCATCCATGTGAACTGTTTACCGGCACGATTGGAGAAATCAAAGATACTGGTTTGGTCAAAGGTATAGCTGGCGCCATAGATATTGAGCCAACCGAAAAAGGCCAGCAATGCAAACATACCTATCGTCATCCAATCGACATGCTGCCAGATATTACCAGTTCTTGACGCCCTCATTGAGTATAGTACTTCCTATTCGATTTCGTAAATCTCTGCGTTTCACTTCTCCCGTGAGATATTGCTCGATCATCATCGTCGCGATCGGGCAAGCCCAGGTAGCACCGAATCCGGCATTCTCCACCACGACTGCTACTGCTATCTGCGGATCCTCCACAGGTGCAAAACCGATAAAAATCGCATGATCGCGACCGTGCGGGTTTTGCACCGTACCAGTCTTACCCGCCATATGGAGACTATCCACGGCATAATGGCGACCCGTTCCATAGATCATCACCCTATTCATACCCTCTTTGACCACCTCAAAATGACGCTTCTCAATAGCCAGATTATGCCGATGAATTCGCATGGAATCGTGCTTATTGAGGTGGGGAGAAATATAATAACCTTCATTGGCAATGACTACCGTCTGGTTCGCCAGCTGAAGCGGTGTAACGAGTATCTCTCCCTGACCTATACTGAGCGAACGGATCGTGATCGCTTTCCAACCCGTCTTACCATAAAATTTATCGTACAACTTGGTACTCGGAATACTGCCGGGCGCCTGTTCGCTCAGATCCGTATCCTCAAAACGATGCCCCAGACCAAAACTCATCACAGCGTCCCTCCATTTCTCGTAGGGTTTATGAATATCACGATCTTTGCCGTCTTTATTCAGCAAATCGCGGAAGGCGCACCAGAAATAGGGATTACAACTCTGCTCAATAGCCCGATCCAGCGTTACGGGAGAACCATGATGGTGGGTACATTTGATAGGTGTACTGTTGGGCCCTGAACAGGGGTAAAGCGTGTTAGGCGTAATAGCACCTTGCTCCAAACAAACGAGCGACTGAATGGTCTTGAATGTTGATCCGGGAGGATACATCGCCTGCGTGGCGCGGTTCATGAGCGGTTTAGTGGGATCGTTCAGTAAGGCAGTATAGTTCTTACTCCGCTCTTTGCCCACCAACTTCTTCGGATTCCAACCGGGATTGGAAGCTAAGGCCAGTATCTCGCCCGTCTTTGGCTCAATAGCTACCGCACTACCGATCTTACCGGCAAGAAGCTCCTCCGCCAAGAGTTGCAAACGGATATCCAAAGTCACATACAGATCCGTTCCTGCTACTGCCATTCGGTCCAGTTCACCGTTTTGATAACTGCCTTGAATGCGACCGCGCACATCGCGCATGAGTACTTCTACACCCTTTTCACCCCGTAACTGCTTCTCATAGGTACGCTCCAGACCGTCACGACCCGAGTAATCGCCACGCTTATAATAGGCATCGCGGTCGATATCGCTCTGATTCACCTCTCCTACGCTACCCAACACATGCTCCGCCGCATTATAAGTATAATCGCGGAGGGTACGCTTCTGTATCTGGATTCCGGGAAAGAGAAACAACTCTTCTTGCAAAGTAGCGATATCCTCTTTCTTCAACTGGCTCATGAAAACCTGCGGCGTCCACCGCGAATAACCACGGTTCTTACGGCGGTCCTTGATCTCCGCTATTCGCTCGTCAAACTCGGCACGACTGATCTGCAAGCAACGACAGAAAGCCGTCGTATCCCAATCTGTGCCCATATCACGCATGGTCATCGTGATTTCATAGATAGGCTGATTGAACACGAGCAACTCCCCGTTACGGTCATAAATCAAGCCTCGGGACGGGTAGATAATCTGCTTGACAAGGGCATTATTGTCCGCCTGGTCCTTGGTGGACTGGTCAATGATCTGCAGATAAAACAACCGTATTATATACACCAATACCACCACAACGGCAATGCCGCTGATCACATACCGGCGTCTATAATGAGGATCGTTAATCATCTGTATCTGAGCATGTTATATCCTATGATAAGTAAAATAGTGATGATACTGCTCACCAGCGTCTCCAGCAGCACAAAACCGATATGCTCCCAACTCCATGCAGCCAGCAGAAACACCGTTATATGATGCACAAGCACCAGAATGACCACATATTTGGCAAACGCTTCCATACCGACTGCGCGCAGACTGATCTGCTCATTCAGACGGTCTTTGTCGTTCACGATTAGTCCCAACAGATAGGGGCGAATGAACATCAGTAATATACATGCGGCAGTATGGATACCGAGCGAATTGCAACATATATCCATTATCAGACCGGCCGCAGCGCCAAGCAGCATATCCATACTATGCGGCAAGGTGATGGGCATCATCAGCAGACATAGCACATAGATATAGGGATGGCATACACCCCATAGTTGCAGCTGGTTGAACAGCAATACTTGCAGCAGCATCACCAGCACATAACGCCCAATTTGTTTAGTCCAATCCATCGGTCAATTCCTCCAATTCCTGCTGATGCGCATTCTGCACCACTTCCACATATTTCAATCGCTTGAAATTCGTCTGCAAGCGAATACGGATCGTATAATACGAATCGCCCTCTTTTAACACGCTATTTTCCACGATTCCAACGGGAATTCCTTCGGGAAAAACAGGACTCAGTCCACTCGTTACAATCGTATCGCCCGGATTGACCACCATATGCGCCGCTATATCGGCCAATTGCGCAAAACGGCTGTCTTTTCCGTCCCATTTGAGCGTTCCCAAATAATCATTCTTTGCAAACCGGCAACTGATATTGGAACGCGTATTGATGATCGGGAGCACCACGCTATAGTTCTGGCCCACCGTACGCACAATACCTACCACTCCTTCACTGTTACGCACACCCTGCCCGCGACGGATACCGTCCTTACTACCGCGGTTGATGGTGATATAGTTGTTCAACTCATCCGTCGTCATCTGCACGACCTTAGCCGCAGCATAATGCATCATGCTTGTTTCTGCCGCTGAATCCAAGACGCTGATCCGATTGCGCAGCGCTACATTCTCTTCGGACAACAACTCATTCTGGCTGCGCAGACTGAAATAGCCGCATACATCGCTCACCACCTCATGCTGCCATGCCACTACCCTGTTTGCCGTACTGAAGATACTGCTGCGCGGATACGCATTATTGAAGGTGATAAGCATAAATGCAGCAACTTCCAAGGCGATAAACACCAGGAAGTTGCTATAACGGAGCAGTATTTTCAGCAAATTCTGCATACCGCTAAGAAAGTTTAACGAAGCAGGAAGCCGAAGTTATTCACATTCTTCAGCGCCACACCCGTTCCGCGTGCTACGGAGTGCAACGGATCTTCCGCCACATGGAACTGAATCGTGATCTTATCCGTCAGACGACGCGCCAAGCCATGCAGCAGCGCACCACCACCAGTCAGGTAGATACCGCGTTTCACGATATCGGAGTACAACTCAGGCGGAGTAGCCTCCAGCGCCTGCAGAATAGCACCCTCAATCTTCGATACACTCTTCTCCAGACAATGCGCGATCTCCTGATAACTTACCGGCACGGACATCGGCAGGGCCGTCACTTTATTCGGACCAACTACCACGAAATCTTCCGGTGCATCATCCAATTCCGGCAGGGCGGAACCTACCTGAATCTTAATGCGCTCTGCCGTCGGTTCATCGATACGGATATTATGCATACGGCCCATGTATTCGATGATATCCTGGTTGAAATCGTCACCGGCGATCTTAATGGACTTGTTGCTGACAATACCACCCAACGAGATCACGGCAATCTCCGTTGTACCACCACCGATATCGACGATCATACAACCCTCCGGACTCTCCACGTCCAGACCGATACCGATCGCCGCTGCCATCGGCTCATAGATCATATAAATATCCCGTCCGCCTGCATGCTCCGAACTGTCACGCACGGCACGGATCTCCACTTCGGTTGAACCCGAAGGAATACAAACCACCATACGGATAGACGGAGAGAAGAGACGCGCCTGCTTAGGAATCATCTTGATCATACCGCGAATCATCATCTCGCACGCATAGAAATCGGCGATCACACCATCACGCAACGGGCGAACGGTACGAATCATCGATCCTCCCTTACCAATCATCTGTTGCGCCTTACGGCCTACGGCAACCATCTTGTTGTCCGCCATAGAAATAGCTACTACAGAAGGCTCGTCCACCACGATCTTGTCATCACACATGATGATGGTGTTCGCCGTTCCGAGGTCAATAGCGATCTCTTGAGTAAAAGAAAAAAGTCCCATATTTGTATTGTTTTTAGTCCACAATCCGGAAAATTGCGCAAAGTTACAACTTTTTTTTTACATATGCAAGCACGCGCGAATTTTTTTTATTTTTTTATAAAGAAAAAAGAGTGACAACTTTTACGTCATCACTCTCGCGCTCCCTCTAGGACTTGAACCTAGGACCCCCTGATTAACAGTCAGATGCTCTAACCGACTGAGCTAAGGAAGCATGAAAAAATTCTACTCTCTCTTTGCTTTCATTTTCAAAAGCGGGTGCAAAAGTACTGCTTTTTTTTTAATTGTGCAAGTTTTTTTGAAAAAAAATGCGTATCTTTGCAAAGTTTTTTGATTTTTAGGTCGATTTTTAGTAAAAAATGCGAAAAAATGAAGAAAATTTTAGGTTTAGGTAACGCTTTGACGGACATCCTTCTGCAGGTTAGCGAAGACGATTTGCGTGAGTTGGGTTTCCCGAAAGGAAGTATGAATCTTATTTCGCGCGAACAAGCAGAGCAAATCCAGTACCGTTTTCTGTCGGTGCGCAAACGTATGGTAGCGGGTGGATCTGCCTCCAACACGATCAACTGTATTGCTTCGCTGGGTGGTAAAGCCGCCTTCATCGGTAAGATCGGAAATGATGAAGTAGGCGATTTTTACCGCGAGGACATGCTTAAGAACGGTGTCAAACCGATTCTGCTGCTGTCGCAGACAGCGATGTCGGGCTTCTCGATCGTGCTGGTGACCCCGGATGGAGAACGCACGTTTGCTACGTACCTGGGTGCTGCGGCAGAGTTATACGCTGATGATATCCAGAAAGATGCCTTCAACGGCTACGACATCTTCCATATCGAGGGTTATCTGGTGCAGAACCATGAGTTGCTGGAGAAAGCGATCCGCCTGGCCAAAGAAGCAGGATGTATGGTATCGCTTGATCTGGCCTCCTACAATGTGATCAATGAGAACCATGCTTTCCTCAAAGATCTGGTGAAGCAATACGTCGATATCGTCTTTGCCAACGAAGATGAGTCGTTTGCCTACACGCATCTTAATCCCGAAGAATCGGTACAGATGATTGCCGAGCAATGCGATATCGCCGTAGTCAAAGTAGGTAAGAACGGCTCCTATGTACAGCAGGGTAGCAAGCGGCATCATATAGGGGCCATCACCACCAGCTGTACGGACTCCACAGGCGCCGGAGACTATTTCGCAGGCGGATTCCTGCATGCCCTCAGTGACGGTTTCGATATCCGCCGTTGTGCCGAGATAGGTACGATCGCAGCCGGACGTGTAGTCGAAGTGGTGGGTACCAAACTGAATGAAGATACCTGGGAAGAGATCCGCCGTATATGCGCACTTTACCGCGGATTCATGCAGAAATATGATAAGGAGTAAGTTATGAAATACATCATTTATCCGTTTTATATTATCTACCAGTATCTGATCGCATGGCCGATATTGGTATTACTGACGGCCTTCACCGCTTTTTTCACCATCTGCACCGTGCGTTGGCGCAATGCGGAGTTTGTGCATAAAGAGCAGCAGTTCTGGTCCAAAGCTTTCTTCCGGCTGATGTTCATCCCCGTTACTGTAGATGGCGAGGAACATATCCAACCCGGACAGAGTTATGTCTTCGTAGCGAACCATCAATCGATGTTCGATGTATGGCTCGTGTATGGTTGGTTACCGGTCATCTTCAAATGGCTGATGAAAGCAGAGTTACGCAAAGTGCCGTTTATCGGATCGGGTTGTAAAGCTGCCGGTCATATCTTCGTGGACCGCCGCAACGCCAAAGCTGCACTGGAGAGCCTCAAAGAAGTGGAGAAGCAGCTCACTAACGGTGTCTGCACCGTGATCTTCCCGGAAGGGACCCGTTCGCTGAATGGCGAGGTGGGACGATTCAAACGCGGTGCTTTCCAGATAGCATGGGACCTCGGTTTGCCGGTTATCCCGCTGTCCTTG
>Ga0247611_10004407_pt1 | contig 19560 bp, 13 predicted proteins | sample 177DNAGHGhighgp2_FD_192422 | JGI IMG/M metagenome (GOLD analysis project Ga0247611, IMG submission 192422) | Sheep rumen microbial communities from Palmerston North, Manawatu-Wanganui, New Zealand - 1770 DNA GHGhigh gp2 | ecosystem: Host-associated > Mammals > Digestive system > Stomach > Rumen...
AAAGTAATATCCTTGTTGGCTCCTACGCAGGTTCCCTTTGTGGTGATCTTGTTGGTGCCAACGAGCTTCACGGTGAGTTCGGCATCGGCAGACGTTGATGTCGTGTGGATACCATAGACATTGTCTTCGGTCACATTCATCGTCACGTTGTCCAGCGTCAGCGTCTTAGAGCTGGTATTGTAGTTGACTGTTCCACTAGTAATGTATGGGCTACCAACAGCTAAATGGTTGCAGTTGTTGAGCTTTACGCCAGCTATGCTAATTGGATATTCATTTTTTATGACATAGAAGTTAACATCTGAGCCCTTGACCACTTCGCCGCCAGTCTTCTTCACTTGACGTGATGAGGCGTCCCAATAACAGCCAGGGGTGCCATAGCTGCTGTCGTAGAAGAAATCCATATCGGTCAGTGTCAAGTGACAGACACCTGTGATAGAAGCTTGACTGCCGCCATAGAAATAGTAGTCAGAATTGCTACCAGCCTTTTTCAAGATCAGGTCGTTATTGGGAGCGGACTCGCTGTAGTCGTTATAAACGCCACGCGAAGAACCTGTGAATTTTGCTGTAGCATCTACGTTCACGGTCAGTGGGCATTTCCAGCCCTTATTCATATAAACAGCGGAACCGTTTGTGTTCTCAAATGTGATCTTCTTGTCACCTGTAATCTCCGTGGAACCATATATGTCTAGCGGGATTGAGCTGGCCTTGATGAGGTTTTCGGAACCCGTAGAGTTAATCTTGAAGGAAGAGAGGTAAGAAACAATACCTTTCGACAGCGTAACGCCATTCATCGTCAGCGTCTTGGTGCTGTGATCCCATTTGATCGTTCCTGACGTCAGACCCATTAACGAGGCATCTGATGACGACGAAGAGTACGATTGATCGTTACCTACGACGATAGGCTTCTGTCCAATGACCAAAGCCGGAGCAACATTCGCTTTGTTCACCAGATTACCGCTGGCATCTACGATACCGCCCTTGCTACTACTAAATGAGCAGCCAACAGTTGACACAAAGCTCTGTTGCACGCCATTCAGATTGGTGTAGATGGCATTGAAGCCGCTCATGGCAGCCTTGCCAGTGGGAGCCTTCAGCGACATCCAGGTGAAGTTGGGAGCAAAGATGTTGTTGTCGGAATAACCACTCAAACAGTCGTTGTTGGACGTCTCGGCAGTAAAATGGACACCCGAAATGTCGAGCCTGTAATTAGGCTCCATGCGAATGGCATTACCCGCTCCAGTGTTTTTAACAGTAAGCGATCCTACCTGACCGGATGCTGAACCGATCCAGATCTTGCTCTGACCGTAAATGCCAGCGCACGAGGAGGAAGTGGGCTCGGAACAGATGATGGTGTTGGAACCTTCACAGCGGATGGTTAAGCCATCAGTAAAGCCGGTGACAAAAACGGCGTCATTGTCAGATACGGTAATCGTAGCATTCTTCAAGGTGAGCACTCTGTTGCTGGCATCGAAGTGTACCGAACCGGTGACGGCCGAGTTGGAAATATTTCCAGTGGTCGTGTAGTTAACGCCACCAATTTTTACGCGTTGTGCCCACATAGGCGCAACGAGTATGGCGAGCATTAACATAGAAGTAAAAAATCTCTTCATAATTTGATTATTTTTAAGGTGAATAATGAATGAATTATCGCTTGACGCTGCAAAGATACTATTTATTTTTAGAAAAGGTCTTGGATTTTGGTGACAAAATACTTGGACAGAAGTGCCGAAAGCGTCACAATAATCCTAATTTCACAATCTTTAACAGTTTTCGGGGCTACCTCCCTAAGAATTGCGAAGGTGTCATGCCCGTCTCCTTCTTGAAGAAGCGGCTGAAGTAGGAGTTATCCTCGAAGCCGCAGGCACGAGCCACCTCGATCATCGAGTGACCGCCGCGACGGATGAGGGTGCAGGCCTTGCGAAGACGGCGTTGTTGGATGTACTCGCTGACGCTCATGCCTATGGCAGATTTCATCCTGCGGTTGAGTTTGAAGCGGTCGAAGCCCAGCGAAGCCGCCAACTGGGCGACATTCACTTCGCAACGACTGATCTGATCGTCCAACAAACGGTCGAGGTCATAAAACAGATAGCGCGCACTGCCCTTGGGACGAGGCAGGGGACGAGGTGTGTAAGGCTGGAGATGTGATTGATCCATAACTTTTGCAGTTGAGGTTTGACGCTGCAAAAGTAGGACAAAAAAGTGATACAGGCCTTGGACAAAAGTGACAAAAGGTTGGACTAAAGTGACAAAGTGCTCATTTACAAGGTCCGTTATGCCTTGTTGACGAACTCCGAAGGCGACATTCCCGTTTCCTTGCGGAAGAAACGGCTGAAATAGGCATCGTCGTCGAAGCCGCAGGCACGGGCCACCTCGGCCACCTTGAGACGACCTTGACCGAGCAGCATGCAGGCTCGTTCGGCACGGTAGCGGCTGGCATACTCCTGCATGGTGATGCCCTCGATGGACTTGACCTTGCGGTTGAGCAGGGTGCGGGTGATGCACAGCGCATCGGCCAGCCGGGCAAGATCGACCTGGCAGGCTCGCATCTGTTCATCGAGGAGGGCATCGACTTTTATTATAAAAGGATCGCGCGAAGCTTGTTCCTGTGCTTCGCCAGAAGAGGGCGAAGCGGCGTCGGGGGCCTTGCTTTCGTCGGGGCCGTCGGGAGCATCGGCTGTTCCACGTGTGTTCTGAGCGGTCTCAGCTGCCGCTACGGCAGCAAGATACTTCTCCTGCCACTGCCGCACACGGCGGTTGCGTTCCTTGATGCTGCGCAGCTGCAGCAACACGGCAATGATGAGGACAGCGCCGAAAACGACGGCTCCGATGATGAGCAGACGGGTGAGACGTTCCTGACGTTTATTCTGCTGCCGCATACGTTCGAGTTCGTAGCGGGCATCGTAGTCGGCCATGGCCTGTAGCGTACCTTCCTCGAAGAGCGAATCGCGCAGCAGACTATAGGCTTCGAGATGGTCAGCAGCACGCTCGGCATCGGTGACACGCAGCGCCTTCCATAGTCCCAGATGGCTCTTGACCTGACCATTGCGGTTGCCGGTGCGCAGGTTGATGGCGAGGGCTTCCTCGTAGAACGCTGCTGCGGCGGCGAGCCGCTGCTGATGAACGGCGATGCTGCCGAGCTGGTTGAGGCAGATGGCCAGGGAGGTGGCGTTGCCGGCACGCCGCAACTCAGGCTGCGCTGTCTCGAGCAGGGCACGGGCTTCGCTGAGATGTTCCGTGGCTTCGAGGACGCTGGCTTTCTGCACCTGACGGATGGCCATGCGATGAAGATCGCCGCGCAGGGAGTCCAGACGCAAGGCTTCATTGGCTGCCGCGAGGGCTTCGTCAGGACGGTTGAGCGAGAGGTAGATCTCCGAGAGGGTGCCGTAGCGACCGGCTATCTTCACGCTGTCGTTCAGCGATACCGCGAGGTCTAAGGAGCGACGGACATATTTCTCGGCATCGGCAGGCTGACGCGTCAGGACATAGATGGAACCAAGGGTATTCAGCGAATAGACGAGGCGTTCTTTGTCGTCCAGCTGCTCGTCGAGCTGTATGACTTTCGTGGCGGCGGCAAAGGCTTCGGCAAACATGCCGCGACGGACGTAGCAGATGGAGAGCTCGCTCAGGCAGTCGCTGTGCTTCTCGAGGTCTGAGGAATCGATGGCCTGGAGAAGATCCTGGAAGTAGTCGGTAGCCTCGACAAAAGCCGCACGACCCATCATCTCCTCGCCACGGTCGAAGAGTGTGTCGAACGGCACGGAGGTGTCGATGGCAGTGGATTCGAGATCGGGAGAAGAAACGTGCGAATGTGTGCAGCCCAAAACGAGGGCCGCACACAAAAGGAGCAAAGCTTCATATAAAAGAGACTTCATATATTGTGATCGTTTCATCTCCTACGTTTTTTTATTCTTGACAATGACCCAGTGACCGCCTTTGTCTGGTCCAACACGCCGAAGATTGCCCTTTCGTTGTAAAGCTGCGAGTTCACGTTTAATTGTACTCTGGGAAACACCAATAAACGCCGAAAGCGTGTTAGCATTTTCAGTAGAATTTACAATGCGATGATCAGTATCATTATCAGTGTCATCCGCTATGACTTCAACATTCCTTGTTTCATACAGCCTCTTCAATATTCTTTGCTGTCTTTCAGTAAGTTGACCATGATCCGCGGCAGAATTTTCAGTGTCATTTTCAGTGTCATCCTCTGCTGTCGCGTATGGAACTGAAAATCGGATAAAATTATCTCCGAACTCAAAACAATCACGTCCATAGACTGTTGTGATACGTGCCATACCCGAGCCGAGCGCTTCTACTAAATCCATATCCCTGAAGACACGCATTAATTCTTTGTTACGAGGCATGCTGACACCATTAAAGAAATCGTCCTTAGTCATTCCCTCTGGAATACGACCTATGGATGTGATCTCGAGATGATCGGAAAAGAGTTCCACCTTAGCTGGAGCGCCATAGCTATAGTCGTTGTGGACAACAGCATTGATAAAAGCTTCGCGAATAATATCAAGGTCGTCTGTCAACTCGCGTTTGAATTCTATTCTATTCGTTTCGGTCATGACGTGAGAAATGTGTAAGAAGAGATGACGCCTCTATTAACTCAAGTCGAAAAGTGTGTCGAACGGCACGGAGGTGTCGATGGCAGTGGATTCGAGATCGGGAGAAGAAACGCGCGAATGTGTGCAGCCCAAAACGAGGGCCGCACACAAACACACGAAGTATAATATAAGGTATTTACTGAACTTCAACGAAATCAGTGGTTTCTTCGACAACGGGTTCGGGCTCGGGAGCTGCAGGCATCAGCAGGAACATGGAGACAATCAGCATGAAGTTGACGATGACATCAGCGAAGTAAACACCGACGCAGCAAGCGCATAAGCCGAGGATGGAGATGCCAATCATGGTGAGCGCCATGAGCAGGAGTTCCCAGAAATGGCCCTTTGTCATTTCCCACGAACGGCTGAAGGCTTCGCCGAAGGTAACGTTCTGAGTGGCAGCAAGGACGGGAGCGTACCACAGACGAATGGCAATCCAGATGCCCGGGAGGATGCAGAGGAGGCAACCCAAGGCGACGATGATGCCGTAAACGAACTCTACGCAGAAGAAAATGGCCAAGCTGTTGAGGTCAACCTTGAAGATGGAGCCCATCGTCTCGTAAGGCTTACCCTTGCAATAGGCGTTCACGTAGAGGTTGAAGCCGATGTAGCCGAGATAGATGGTCAGCAGGAAGCCGATGGTCACCAGGAAGTAGTTGACCTGCAGCACCTCTGACAGCATAGCCACCTGAGCGGTTGGGTCGCTGCTGTTGGTAATCAGCTCGGCATAGCGCTCAGCGTCGATGCTGACGCCAAAGCCGCTGACAAGGCTCGTCACGACGGAGAGGAGAACGAAGATGGGCCAGTGTTTTACGGCGAGGTCCCACGCCTTGGAGACGAGGTCTCCGATAACGATTTTGTTCATTTGACGAATAGGATTAAGGGTTAATATTTCTTATTCTTTATTCTTTTGACGTAAATTGTCCCGCTAAAGTTGCAGGGCAGGCACGATATTTCTCACCACGCCCCAAAGGATGGAGAGGATGAGGATGACGAGAGCCGCCGTGGACGACAACTCACGCTTCCACAACCACCACGCTGCAACCAACGGAGCGCCGATGGCCAAGCCGGGGTTGAACCAGAAGGCCTCGACCCACTGACCGTGACACAACGCCCACAGCATTCGCTGTCCCCCGCAGAAGGGACAATCGAGACCGGTGAAGATGTGGAAAGGACAGGGAAGCATACGAGTTGAGAGTTGAAAGTTGAAAGTTGAAAGTTACTCTTTCATTTTTCACTTATTAATATGTTTTGCGGTGCAAATTTACACTTTATTGTGTGAACAGCCAAAAGTAACCTTAAAAAACTACGATTTTGAATTGTACTTTTTCGTCTCGGCCACGATAACGCCTGCCAAGGCAAGCAACGAGATGAGGTTGGGGATCGCCATGAGGCCGTTGAGCAGGTCGGCAAGGTTCCAGACCACTGTCAGCTGCACCACGGCACCGATGAAGATGACTGCAACGTAGAGCAAGCGATAGATGATAAGGTACCGTTTGCCGCTGAGGTACTCCACGGCACGCTCGCCGTAGTAGCTCCAACCGAGGATGGTGGAGAAGGCGAAGGTGACGATGCCGAACGTCAACAGCGGAGCACCCACGACGGGAATCTTCTCGAAAGCCATCTTCGTCAGGGCACCGCCGTTGTGGTAGTCGATGTCGGGATAAGCCAGGATGCTGCTGACGAGCACCAGACCGGTGAGGGCACAGATGACGACGGTGTCCCAGAACGTGGCCGTCGAGGACACGAGGGCCTGGCGGACGGGATTGTCGGTCTTGGCAGCTGCAGCCACGATGGGTGCCGAACCCATACCGCTCTCGTTGGAGAACAGGCCGCGGGCGATGCCGTAGCGGGCCGTCATCATGATGGTGGTACCTGCGAAGCCGCCGCCGGCAGCTGCCGGGGTGAAGGCGCTGCGGCAGATCAGACACAGCGCATCCCACACATAGGCTCCATTAATAAAAAGGATATAGACGCAGCCGATGACATACAACAGCGCCATCAACGGCACGAAGGTGGAGCAGAAACGCGCGATGCCCTTCACGCCGAAGAGGATGACGAGGGCCGCCAGGGCGGCGATCACCCCACCCGACCACGCCATCGGCACGCCGTAGGTCTCGTAGCACAACAACGAGATGGCGTTGCTCTGCACGCTGTTGCCGATGCCGAAGGAGGCGAGGGCGGTGAGGACGCAGAAGGCCACAGCCATGCTCTTCCACCCTAAGCCGCGCTCCAAGGCGTACATCGGTCCGCCAAGCATCGTGCCGTCGCTGGTCTTCACGCGGTACTTGACGGCCAGCAGACCCTCGGCATATTTCGTCGAGATGCCCAACAGACCCGTCAGCCAGCACCACAGCACGGCACCGGGACCGCCTAAGGCCACCGCCGTAGCCACGCCGACGATGTTGCCCGTGCCAATGGTAGCAGCCAACGAGGTGGCGAGGGCACCGAACTGGCTCACGTCGCCCTCGGCATTCTTGTCGCGAGTGACGGACAGACGGATGGCATGGAAGATGCGGCGCTGCGGAAAGCGCAGACGGACGGTGAGATACAGATGTGTACCAAACAGCAGCACGATCATGGGCCAACCCCACAGCTGCGATGCGGCCTCGGCGACGAACGCGTTCAAGTCCTGAGGAGTCATGTGAAAGCAGGATTACAGTAACGTGTTAACGTATTAATGTGTTATTTTGTTAATGTGTTAATGTGTTAACGCGTCACGCATCGGCGAAGACCCTGCCGTCGTCCAGCGTAATCTGGAGCTTGGTGTATTCGCTGTGGAAATCATGCTGCAGGCGGTCTAGGTAGCGACGGCTCTCCCAATGGCACATGGGCAGGTCGTGCAACAGGTAGTTGCCACAGGCTTCGGGACGTGTTGCCGGCACCTCGGTCTGCGTGAGGATCCATTCCAGACACTGGATGGTCAGCTCACGCATGTCCTGAACGGAATAGTCGCCGGTCATGATGATATACATACCGGTCAGGCAACCCATAGGACCGACATACACGACGTCGTCCTTGACCGCTGAGTTGCGGAACCAAGTGGCCATGAGATGTTCCAAGCTGTGCATAGCAGCCGGCGCCACGGCAGGTTCCTTGTTGGGTTCGGTGATACGCAGGTCGTAAGTGGTGAAGCCCTTGTCCTGTCGCGACACATAGATGCCGGGCTTCAGCTGCGTGTGGTCAATGGTAAAACTCTGAATGACTTCCATGAGAGGAGTTGAAAGTTGAAAGTTAAGGCCTCTCTCCCCGCTCTCCCCCAAAGGGAGAGTGCCTCGCTTCGCTCGATAAAGCGGCAGTGGAGAGTTGAGGGCTGATATTTTAAAAGAATTCTATACTCAATTAGTAACTTCTCCCCCCTCCCTTGGGGAGGGGTTGAGGGTGGGCTCCCATCCCTATTCCTTAAACGGCAGCAGCGCGAAGCGTTCGGGGAGGGCGGCGAGGAAGCGGCGGGTGACATCGAAGCTGCGGCTGGCCATCTCGTCCCAGAAATTGAAGTACTGTTCGAGGTGGTTGTCGGCACCCGGCGTGTCGCTGAGGATGCGGAAGCTCACGAAGGGCGTCTGCAACAGGTAACAGGTCTGAGCGATGGCAGCGCTCTCCATGTCCACAGCCAGCGCTTCGGGGAACTGTGCCTTGATGGCGTCGAGCTGATGGCGGTCGGTGATGAACTGGTCGCCGCTGACAATGAGTCCCTTGAAGATGTGCTCGCCGCTGGCCACCTCCGTCAGCTGCTCCTCGCTGCGGAAGCGGGCGGGAAGACCTTGGATCTGACCATGCTCGCTGCCTGGGATAATGACATCGTGGTAAGTCGTCTGCGTGCTGACGACAACGTCCATGACCTGCAAGCTGGCATCGATGCCGCCGGCGCAACCCGTCGAGATGATGCAGTCGGGCGCATAGCGACGGATGAGCACCGTAGTGCCTACGGCGGCGTTCACCTTGCCGATACCGCATTGCAGCAGGATCAGCGTGTTGGCGCCGAGGGTACCGACGACGAACTCATAGCCGCCGTCGTGTCCTGTCTGTGGCGAGGAGAGCAGGCCGACCAACTGATCGTGCTCCTTTGTCATCGCCGAGAGAATTCCTATTTTCATATCTTTTGAGTTAACTAATTCTTTATTTCTTTTGCAGGTATCTTTTATTATTCACTTTTCACTCTTCATTCTTCATTCTTCACTCCCCTCGCCCCCAAGTATCTCCGTTCAATGCCCTTGAAGAGGATCATGGCCCAGAGCATGGCGAAGAAACAGACACCCGTGACGGCATTCTCGATGCCTAAGGGCGCGAAGGGCACGATGGACAGCGCGAAGACCAGACTGTAGGTGATGAGACGGTGGCGGCGGAAGGCAAACAGCAGCTGCCGACGGCCCCAATGCGTCGTGGTGAACCACAGCGTAAGCCCCAACGAGAGGACGAAGACCTTCGTGTCCCAAAGCAAGCCCAGCACCAACGCCGTGCGGTTCGTCAATCCGACGAGGTCGGGGCGTAAGTCGGGCAGATGACCGCGAGTGGCAAACTGAAGGATCGTGCCGATGAGCCACCCTGCCACCATGGGCCAGCACGCCAGACGGAAGAACTCGCTGCGGCGCTGCCACGCCATCAGCAGGAAGGCCAGACACAACGGCAGCGTGATGCCGTCGTGCGTGAAGCTGCAGAAGATGCCCATCAGCAGCATCAGCGCATAGGCTATCTTGAAGTTCTTGCGACTGATGCGCGTATATTGAGTCAGGAAGAAAGGGACGATACATTGCGAACCCAGCTCCAGGATAGCCGACTCGTCGCGAGCAAAGAACAGCGAAGCGCCAGGAGCGAACAGCAGCATGAACGATGCCGTGATCGTCAGCTCCAGCACCGTGCGATCCGTGTCGATGAAGCGTGCCACCAACCACACCAGCAGCGTGAACATCGCCGCCGTGGCCGGCACGATGATGCGCGGATCCCACACGTAGCTGCCTGCTTTAGGCATCAGGGCCAACATCAGGCACACGAAGAGGAATATGAGCAGATAGGTGAGTGTTCGCATGATTCTATGATACGCCATGCAAAGTTAGCACCTTTTTCGTTCTCCACCAAACTTTTTCCCTTTTTTCTGCAAAATGGCATCGTTATTAGGCATGTGGACTGTTGTGATGAGGGCGAACAGTCTGCACATTCAGACGTGCAATCCACAACCTATAAAGCTTTCAGCCAAGAGCTATAGGGCTTTCAGCCAAAAGCTATAAGGCTTTCAGCCAAAAGCTATATAGCTTACAGCCAAGAGCTATAGAACTTCCGGCCAACACCTATATAGTTGTTGGGTTTTCCCATTGGTGGAAAAACCCGGGAGTCTTAAGGCTGACCCTCCTAAGAGGGTCGCCCTACCCTCCTAAGAGGGGTCGCCTTACCCTCCTAAGAGGGTTGCCAAGGACATCCTGAAGGCACGTTCCATGCTGTAGTCACGACGCAGTCAGCCAGTTCTGGTCGGCCTATCGGCCTCAAAATTATCAGAAAATTAATTCAAAAAATTATAAGAATTGCTGTTGGACGTACCTTTTGATAATTTTCTTATTCAATTCTTTTATAATTTTGAGCGAAGCGACCATTCAAAAAGAGATGACTGAGTGGCTACATACAAGTACGCGTATAAGAAAAAATACAAAATAGCCTTCACATCTTCACAATTTGATGTATATATCTGTGTATCAACACGTAAAAGCGTGAAGGTTTGTGTGAAGGGGTGTGATTTTGTGAAGAAATAGCCGTTTTTATGCCCGATTTTAAAAGATTTTAACTTTCATTTAAGCCATTTTTCTGTCAATTGGACTGCTTATAAATGTTAATTCGTCATCAAGTGATGTACGGTTTCGGAATCTAAGTTGAGTTTTACAGCAATCTCCTCGACGTTCATTCCTCCCTGAAGCAAGAGTGCAATGGTTGAGCGGAGCAGGTCATCCTTCTCCTTCAACTTGTCATCCTTCTCCTTCAACTTGTCATCCTTCTCCTTCAACTTGTCATCCTTCTCCTTCAACTTGTCATCCTTCTCCTTCAATTTGTCATCCTTCTCCTTCAACTTGTCATCCTTCTCCTTCAACTTGTCATCCTTCTCCTTCAACTTGTCATCCTTCTCCTTCAACTTGTCATCCTTCTCCTTCAACTTGTCATCCTTCTCCTTCAACTGAACTTCCTTTTCAGCCAGCTGAACATTCTTCTCAGCCAGCTGAACATTCTTCTCTGCTATTTGTTTATCTTTCAGCAGAATTTCTGTGTCTCGCTTTTCGATGACTGAGAAATATTCATCCTCGACATTCATATTGTGGCGCATATCGGCATCTGCAGCAGCCATAGTCAAACGATGAAGGATGTGCTCCATGTCACGGTCGCTGGCATAGACCTGTTCATCCAAGCGCAGGACGTGCTCGTCGTATTCATCCTTTCGCGACTGGTCAAAGATGCTCAGCACCATGTCCAGACGGTTGTTGATCTGTCCGTGCAGGCGAGGAATTTGCACGATGATGCTGTCGTGCGTGAGACTATCGACAAAAGCATTCGGCAATCCCTTCGTCACGATGTTACCATTGTAGTCGTACGACCGGTGGTGGACATAAAGCACAGGCTCTTCGATGTCCCCTACCTTGTGACCGAGCAGGTACACCGCCACCGTAGGCAGCGCGTGCCCGTCCACCATATTCTTCGGATTCGAATACTGCACACCAAGGTATTGGCGGAAGCGCAAGGTCTCGGTCTCAAGCCACGTCTTCTGCAGCTCCACGAGGATGAGGCGCTCGGTGCCGTCCTCCTCACGAATTGTGGCTCCGAAATCTATGCGGAACACCGAGAGGCTGGAGCGCTGGTCACCTGTATATTCATGCGGGCGCACCACCACACTTATCACGTCCTTCTTCAGCAAGGCTGACAAGATTGTCCGCGCAATGCGTTCGTCCTCCATGAGGTACTTGAACACAATATCGTAGATAGGATTTGCTACCAACATAGTTGTTTCGTATTAAACACGTGTGCAAAGATAGGGTATTCGCGTGAACTGACAAAGAAAATCATCAAAAAAGTGAGGGAAGAGGGGCCATTACGGGCAACTACCTTCACACCTTCACACCTTCCTTCACACCTACCTTCACACTTTTACGCATTGACAATCAACGAGTTCAGCCAAATTGTGAAGATGTGAAGGCATTTTGAAGGTTATTCACGCGCGCGAGATAGTAAATGCTGAAGAAGTTAACTTTAGCAATAGTGACGTGATAGTGAATATTCGTGTGAATCATGAAAACTGCGATAATACGACATTTAATAGAAATGAAAATTGCGGAGAATAGCTTATTGAACAAAACAAAAATTGCGGATACATGAATTTTGTTTCAAAAAAAGTTTGTTTATCTCATTAATTTATAGTTACTTTGCGGCCAGAATAAGCGAACCACCCTGGCCAATCTGATATTATAAAGAAAGGCTCTAATCGTTTTGATGTAAATTGCACATATTGATCATAATCTTAACCTTGCCGAGTTTTTCAACTCAGCAAGGTTATTCCCCAACATCTTATATCTTGTATTCATAAGTGATCTTTCAGTATCATTGTTCAAAATAAAGGTATATAATTATGTCTTTAGGCATCATCGAGAGATTGGGTATGAAGGTCCTGTCAACCTTGTTCCAGCCATTGCCCGTATCCCAGTTATCCGTTGAGTTCCAATGATTTTCGTATGAGCAACTGTATGATTTATGGACAGATCCATCAATATCATTGTCGAAGTAAATGCCACCTGCTTCGGCATAGCCCAAGATGTCGCCCTTCCACACAAAGGTTCCTGTTGCACTCTTTTTGTCGATAATTGTCTCGTTGCCTTCACCTTCTGTATGTCTCGTGGAACTTATGTCTCCCGTTTCCGTTATCGAGACTTCAAGTAGGTGAAGAGGATACCGGTTGTTCTCGTTCTCTATGTCCAAGGCATAGGCCATTTTCATACTGAAATCAAGCGCCCAGGTTCCTGTCCATTCGTTATCGAAATTGGCGTTGTAGGTGCCGCTGACGGTGAATGAGCCGTCATCGTGGTGTTTACAAGATAGATTGCTGTAAGTTCCGTTGAGTTCATCTGTAGAAAAAGATTGGACGTAGGGTTCCCATTCATAACTATAATTATTATGCTCAGGGCTTCTACCGTTGTAGTGTTCATATGATTCTTCTTCATTGTCCATTTTTCCAGGAACTTCAACATGGATTCCGACGCCCTTGAAGGGAGGATAATGTGGAGCCTGCACAATGCAGAGGACATCTTCGGCGACGGGCGTCTCATTGATATAGGCAACCACGTTAACCTCGCATCTGCGCTCAAATGGTGTGGGATTTTCCGCCACCTTATATTCGAGCGTTCGGCTCTCGCTGTTATCTGAGCCCGGAGAAATAGAAACTTTGGCCCATTCTACAGTTTCTCCTTGGTTGGGACTATTAACATAGGCTACTATATCCTTCACATTTGCCACAAATTCCATTATTCCCTCAGATGCTCCACTGCCGACAGCCACATAGTCTTTACCCTCCTTTCCGAGCTCTAATTTTGCGGGAATGGTCACGCTTACGGCTTGCGACCGAATGGGATTTTCCTTGCCATTTGACTTGATCACAGGCGCGACATTGTAAAAGCCGGGCTTAAGTTTATTGGTTGGGAACGTAGTTGAGAAACTATTTGGGCCATAGTCGCCAAAATCGATTTTCTTAGAATAGGCATTGTTCAAAATGTTGGACATATCGGCATTGAGCAAGCCCAAACCTATCTCCGATGGCCAGAACACTCTCCGCTGGTCGGTCTCCAAACGGGCTTTCACCTGATGTGTATCCGCGTCATAAAGGGCATCCTTCATCGTGATGGTAGGAAACATATAGGCTTCTATCGGTGGGACGAATTGAAAAGAGCCGTCGCCAAAAGTGTATTTGAGCTTCAGCGCACCAATTTCTAAATTGCCGAAAGCTTCATAGTCTACAGAAAAGAGGTTCAGAGCGATGCGGTTGTTGCGGTTGATGTAAAAACCGTCAGAAAACGGGTCGCTGGTATGGCTGTAATCTTCGTTAATAGCGCCCTCTAACTTAGGTCCGGCCACGATGTTTACACCCATACCAGCATTGAATAACCAGTCGAACCAACCATTAGTGAAAATACCGGCTTGAATGCGTACACCTAACTGCACAGAGCCGGTGAGAGAAGCATTTCCGGTGAGGTCGGTCCAAAGTTCGGAGAGCGAGGGGAAGAGGCTTGCCCTGTCTTTACTGTTGTCAGTGCAGGTAATGTGGTCTGGTTGGGCAAGGTCTATGGTGAACGTCTGGCGCCAGGTGTTGCCAATACGTGGGAAACGAAGGCCCGACTTGATTTTTCCATCCACTTTGACCACGAGATCGGGAACGGGACGTACTTCGAACAACGGAAGTACCACGGGGAATTTAATAGCAAAGGGATTGAAGGGTAAAATCGACTTGGTGTAACTGCCCAAGAAACCAATGTCTAAACCAGCCTGCAGACCGAAGTCCTCGGATAGCATAGCCTTGGCAAAAAAGTTCTTATCGTCTATCTGATAGACCATGCACAACTTCATTTCAAGGTTAAAATTGCCCTCCATATTGATAAACATTTGGATTCCCAATTCCTCGCTATAGGTTAATTCGGGCAAAATGGGCACGCGGAGGTTCATATTGAGGTTCAGAAGCGACAGACTGCCACCTCCGACCTCATGTACCATCACAGGTTTTCCGCGCAGGGCGGTCTGCATCTGTCTGTAGCCGGCCATGCGGCGACGTTGTTGGTGGGTTTCTTCATCGACGCCCACCTCCTCAATGGTGACAAACCGCTCAAAGATGTCGCCCAGCTTCTCAGGCTTTTCACACTCCACGCGCAGGGCATTGCCATTCATTTCGGTAATTTTTGTCACTCGACCGCCAAAGCCGTTCTCCTCCAACACGCCGGTAAAGCCCAGCAACATGTCACCTACACGGGGCCTCAACGCTACTGGCAAGGCGGCATCGAAGATCAGGACCATGCCCGAAACGCTCTCAACGTACTGCGTCATACCAAGCTGATCCATGTGTCGCACAGCCTTGTTGAACCTAATTTCGGGTTGCACGAAGCTTACCGAGTCGATGGCGGCCAACGGTATGCGGTAGAGCGAGTCGACAGTTTGCACCTCCTGAATCACATAGTCATCGTGCTCCACACCATTGAGGTCTATCTTTGAATAGCGAATCTCTTCCACCTGATCCACGAAGAACCCATCAAAATCGCCGTCGTTACGGTAGATGTAGAAAGCCTCGCCATCGGTGATCTCTTGAGCTTTTGCTTCGTAAGTGGAGAAAGAGCAACGAAGAATGAAGAATGCCACAAGAGCAACTAACCGATACCAATGATGTGTGAAACATTGTGAATGATGGATTATTGTTGTTCTCATCGTTTCCAGAATTTAAAGGATTGCTCATTAACGTTGACGATATACACCCCGGCATGGCGTCGTGCGAAAGAGATGGTAATGGGCGAGCGACCGTCGCTAGTACGGGTTTCGAGCAGCAATCCATTTACGTCGTAGAGTTTCACGACTGTGTCCTTAGGAACGTTGCGCAGAATGGCACCGTCGGAAGTCTGCCCCACGGTCATGTTCTTCTGTTTCATAACCTTTTCGATGCCTGTGGAAATGCCCTCGTAGGTGTAGCGCAGAATGTTAGATCGTTGGTAACTTGTTTCCATCGCATTGGTCTTAATCACGAGTAGTCCGCCGCTGAACGATGTGCGTGGCTGCTCCGATAGGTCGAAGTAAGTCTTCTGGCCGTTCTTCAGCCACACCACCAACTGCTGAGCGGCATCGTCGGCACGTGCCACCGTGGGCAGCAGCGCCAACGCCATCAGGAGAAAGAGAATCTTTTTCATACGTATATCGGTTTTGATGATTTAGCTATGGATTATATCGTTTCTGGCGACAAAGTTAGCAAAAAGCGTTCAAAAAGCACTTGCAAATCGTCACAATCGACTTGCAGATGATAATTCGTCAGTCGTTTTCTGCACCAAACGCACGATATGCGACATGGAGTGTGCGGCCACTTCAGGCGGTAACCTTGTAATCTTAGGGCAATCGCTCTTTGGTTTTATCACACTTTTAGCGTTTCACTTTTGGTGTTATACCTTTAGCGCGATGCAAAGAAGACAACTACATTCACACCTTCACACTACCTTCACGCCTGCCTTCACACCTTCACACACTGACAATCAACGAGTTCAGTCAAAATGTGAAGGTGTGAAGGCATTTTGACGGTTATTCACGCGCGCGAAGAGAATGGAGAACGTGCATAGAGTTGGGAAACAGAGAAAGGAAACGGGAGTGGACAGGCGTGATGTGCGCTGTCCGCTCCCGCTTGTGTCATGTCATGACGAACGTCTCGCTTGCTATCACTCGTCAAAAGCAATACTTATCCAGATGAGATCGTCATCTGATGGCTGATAGACATTGCCACTGCCATAAAATTCCAACAACTGGATATTCAGATTATTATCTGACCGTAACGCCCGCCAGGTTAAGGAATTACCACCAGCCGACCATTCTATATCTAAAGGAATGTCCGTAGCTTTCATTTCGTATTTGTCCATCGTAAAGTCATTTCTCAACCAAACGTACTGAATATCGAGGTCTTTGATTACAGGTGGACCGGATTGAAAGTCACTGATGGTAAACGAGCATGTCGTACCATTTTTATCGTCAAAATAGCCGTCACTTGAAGTGTAGCAATCTTTATAGTTTGTGATGTCTGAGGCATAGACATATAGGTTGCCGCCTTCCAGCTCTGTCGTAATCGTCTTCTCTATAATAGTCTTGCCCTCATTTTGCTCGATGTGTACCCCATCCTTAACGGTGAGACCACGTTCAAGCTCATACCAAGACTTGTTGATACTGGATTTTATGTTGGACCGTATAGTAATACTTTTTATTTTAGTTGGCGGTATTCCCTTTCCCTTTTGTTTGACTATCAACTTTGTCGTTTCAAAGGTGTCGTGCTCTTTATCCAGATTCTCGTAAACGTCATTGGCGGCCCAGACGGTAAAGGTGGCGGTACGCTCTTTGGAATAGTAATATTCATTGGCATACACAACAATAGGAATTGTTGCTTCCTCTTCCAAGCCAAACCATTTTTTATGTGGTATCAGCCAATTATACTCCTCCGACCCATCTTCCCCCTCTTTTAGGAAGAAACCAGCGTACCTGAAATTGCCCCTCTTGACGGTAATGTTCTGAGTCCCGCCGTCAGCTTCGAACTCGAGCAAGGTGGGCGAAACCTTGAGCTGTTTTTTCACCTCCATAGTATCTCGCAGTTCTACGGTGACGTGTGAGGTCTTAGGTTTATCAAGACGATACGCGGAGATCAGAGAGGTTGGAGAGTAGGTATTCGTGGTGATGACGGAAAATTCGTGGCTGAAGTAGCCGTCGCGTGGTCGGAGCGCTTCTAAATCTTTTCCTCGAATCACAATGGAATCTCTAGCAGATGTGGCAAAGGGCTCTTGGTCACGTTTGTAGATATCATACTTGGTATATTCGCTTTCTTTCGAGGTCCAGATCAGATAAGATGACAATCCGAGGGTGTTCTGTTTAATAACCAGCTCCTTGCCGCTCAGGTCAATGTTCTTGTAATCTAACATCGTAAACCGATTAATGCAGCACCCGTAGGAGTAGCAATCATCGTCGTACGGAATGGTCTTGTCGTTATTCCGGAGCACATAAGTTCTTGGATCAGCATATTGAGGAAGGTTAAGCTTGCTGGCATGGAAATCCTTAACCAACTTTCCTTGCCACAGTTGGAGGTAATAATCATCCCATGACGCATAACCGTAAAGTTCCTTGTCATAGGAGTCTAACCATTCCTGCAAGATATAGTAAGTATTATGGGTTGTGTTCTTCCAATTCTTGCTGAACAACTCAAACAGTTTGAGCACAGGATGTTTGTCTTCGTGATTTAAGTTGAGCGTTTTAATTTTCTTGACCAGATAGTATAGCCACGGGCCCAAGAGGTAACCTTGCTCGCTTTGAGAGTCAGTTATTTGTGGTGATTTGGGCAGGCGTACTTCTTCGTGTCCAATGCCCAACTTGGGTCCGTCATCATATTTTTGTTTAAGGAACACAGGATTGAGGTTGCCGTTGTTCATGAACTGCTCTACCCATACTGAACCCATCTCGAAAAGGATTCCTTTGTTGTCGAGCCATTTATTACGAGGTCCGCCGGCTTTGGTATACGCAGAACGGGGATCCATATCGTATTGGAAATAATGAAATAATTCGTGAATGATGGTGCATTTCAAGCGGGCAGGATTGAAGCTCTCGGCGCTCAGTTCTTGGGCAATTAAATCCACATTCAATCCTATATAACTATATACATCGTCCAACCAATCCTGTCGGAAACCGCCATCTATTTCTCGGTCAATTTCATTTTTCTTGGTTTCTTCGTTTTTTTTGTAGTATCTCATATAGTAGAAAGGCACTACGCGCTTACCGTAGAGATTCTTGAGGGAGAATCCCATATCGAACAACAAGTTTATAGACTCTTCGATATATTGGCCTATGGAAGCATGGATTTCCGGGCTGAAGTTATTCCATACCTCATCGCTGCTATCCAGCGCAGGATCAACATATAGTTTGTATTTGATGCCTCTTACGTCATTCTCGCACAAAACCTCAGCTGCTCTAGTACTGGTGTTGCCAATATGAGGCACCTTGACCAGGCCTACGGAGAAGCTGGCTGTCTCGTCGCCTTCGCCGTTAGCCAAAGTGGGTACGGTAGCAGAATAAGCTCCATTGGCGTAGGTGGTCTCCATGTAGGCATTGCCGTAAGAGGTCTCGCCACCCGACTGCAGGTAGCTTGGGGTGTGGATTACTAAGCAGTAGCCGTCGTCAAACTCTTCGCTGGCCACTTTGACCGTCATAGGCTTATTGGTTGTGATGGGCGACGTGATCTGATAAAAGTTTGTCACTTCGTTCTCGCCACATATATGACCCTTCTCCTCTTTTGTAATAGCAATCCTTGTCTCGGCCTCGAATGTGCCGGAGGGCAGGCTAAGGGTGAAGTTGTCGAGACTGATGTCGCCGCCGCTCACAGGAACGGAGTGCCAGTCATCTGGATTCACAGGGGTTTCGGGGGTTGTTGGATCTTCAGGGGTTGTTGGATCATTGTCATTCTTGTCAGAACAGGCCATAGTCACAAACATCATAGCGGCCACTGCCACCAGACACAGCAAAAATTTGCTTGTTTTCATACGTATATCGGTTTTTATGATTTAGCTATGGATTATATCGTTTCTGGCGACAAAGGTAGCAAAAAGCGTTCAAAAAGCACTTGCAAATCGTCACAATCGACTTGCAGATGATGATTCGTCAGTCGTTTTCTGCCTTCCACTCGCTGGGCGTCAAGCCTGTCATGGCCTTGAAAGCGCGGAAGAAAGAGGATTCGGTGGTGAATCCCGACTGCAGCCACACCTGCGTCATCTTCATGTCGGGATGCTTGCGTATGAGTTCCTTGGCATACTCCACGCGATAGGTGGCCATGAATTGCGAGAAGGAACAGCCCCACTGGCTGTTGATGCAAGCCGACACCACATTGCGGTTTGTTTCGAGCCGTGCAGCCAGGTCGGCCAGCTTCAGACTGCTGTCCAGATAGGGCCGTTCCTGCTCCATCAGCTGACTGATGCGCAGCTTGAGGATGTCAACATTGTCATCGTCATCACTATCCGGCTCCTTAGCGTCAACAACCGTCGTTTCGACAGATTCTTCCTCGACAATCCTTCGAGCAGGCTGGCGTCTTCTATATATAATAAGGTATAGGGCTGAGAGGAGCAGCGCAGCGACAAGCGCTATCCAGAGCCATGGCTGCTGGGCAGCGTGCGATGCGGTTTGTTCCTGCGGGCCGACACGGAGCAGGAACACGGAGGACAGGGGCGAATAG
>Ga0247611_10004409_pt1 | contig 19555 bp, 22 predicted proteins | sample 177DNAGHGhighgp2_FD_192422 | JGI IMG/M metagenome (GOLD analysis project Ga0247611, IMG submission 192422) | Sheep rumen microbial communities from Palmerston North, Manawatu-Wanganui, New Zealand - 1770 DNA GHGhigh gp2 | ecosystem: Host-associated > Mammals > Digestive system > Stomach > Rumen...
TAATATTAGGAAGTATAACTGGTTCACTATTATTTATAGTACTAATTATTCTACTTGTTAATCTTTTTAAAGATAGAAAAATAGATAAAGCATTTGATAAATTTTAAAATATTAGAGGTAATGTTATGAAATTAAATGAAAAACAAATTACTGCAGAATATATCAATAGAAAATTTTATAAAGAAAGAAAAGAATTAAATTCTTTAAATGATTCTAAAAATAATACAAAAAATCAAGAATTACTAGAATTAAGACAAAAAAATAATGAATTATTATCTAAAATATTAAACAAAAAAGATTGAATTTTAATTATTCAATCTTTTTATTTTAAAAACAATCACTATCAATATAAGTTTCATCAAATTTCTTATTTTTTAATTCTTCAGGAGATATTAATGCATATAATATACCTCCATCACCTAAAAATATTTTTTCAAAATCATATTCAGAATCTAATTTAAATAAACATTCTGATTTATCTTTAGAGACATTATGTTCTCTTGGATCACCTTGAGGAAAATCAGCATAACCACCAATACATATTTTAGGATTATAAATATCTGCATTTTCATAATTATTTAATATATCTCCATATATATTATCTAATTTATATGCACCTGTTACTTTTATATTTAATGTATTCCTTAAAATATCATTTGATATTTTTTTAATAGTATCATTAAATCTATAATCCCAATAAGACATATGAGATTTTGATTTTTTTAAACTAATACCATAACTATTATTAACTACATAATAATGGTTTTCTATATCTATTCTAGGTATTGTAGTTGTTTGATATTCTAAATCATCTTTATAATATTTAACTACATAATCTCCCTTTTCAATAACACCACTTTCATCTTGAAATATAAATATTTCAAGTATTCCTTCTTTTGGAAAATTATCTAATTTAATATCTTTTAAATTAACTTGTAATAATAAAACCATATCTTTTCCATTTTTATCTTTTGGATATTCTTCATTCTTTGGTATATATGGAATTCCACCTATTTTATTATCTTTAATATCTGGTTTTGAATCTATTAATTCTATTTCATAACAGTCCTTCTCTGTTATTTTTTTAAATTCATCAAAAAGCATTTTAGTTAAATCTTCATCTCTATATTTAATATACCAATCACTTTTATATTTCCAAAAAATTACACTATATGGTTTACCATCTTTATCATCAAAATAGAAGTCTCCTTCACCCCATCCATCTGATGCTTGACCTGAGACATAATCTAAAACATAATCTTTTTCTTCTTTATTTAATTCTTCAAAAACACTAACAATAATTTTACAAGTTCCATCTTCACATACAAATAAATGCATATCATTTATTTTTTTGGATACTTCGTCATTATCAATAAACTCCATCATATTGTTATTATTCCATGAACCATTTATTCCTTCAATGACATCATCATTAAACCATTTATATGCTTTTTTACCATCAAAATACTCTTCTTCTACTTCTTCTCCATCTCCTCTTACTCCATAAAAAGGAAATTCAATTACATATGATTTTAAAACATCTCTAATAGGCATATTACTTTGTTTATTGTTATTAATGTTATTATTGTTATCAATATTTAAATACTTCTCAATAATAAATTTATTAATAAAAGTAAGCAGTAATAATATTGCTGCTGCTGGTATTAATAGAGTGAATATTACTATAAGACCTTTTGCAAAAGGTTCAAGTTTAGTATTATATGTAAAAATATATATTAAAAATATTAGTATTTGAATGGATATAACAATTTTAAAAGCTTTAAAATAATTTTTTTTCATAATTTACCTCTAATCTTAATTTTATTATACAATAATATTTTTCTAAATCATAAAAAAAGCATTATATTTACATAATGCTTTATATTATTTTAATAGTAATTCTCTTACAGTTTCATCCACTTTTTCTTGAGTATTAAATGCATTATTTGCATTTATAGCTAATAATACTGTATTAATTAGTATTATTACACTTTTTAAGCAATCAGGTTTTGTATAATTCATATAAATATATGACATATCAACAAATCCATTTATACAAGCTAATTTAATATATAAATTTCTTAAATCTTGTAAATCTTTAATTGTTTGATGATAGATCTTTTTGTCTTCTTCTGTCATTTTACCCTCCTTTATTATAATGTATTATTTGGGACAAAATCCAAACATTCAGCTTTTTCATATAGATAATCTAATGTATTTTTTACATCCTTTTTAATACGTTCAAGTTGTTCTCTTAAACTTTTAAATCTATTAATATCTTCTTTTTCTGATTTTTTTAATATTTCATTAAGACATTGTATCATTTTATTATACTCATAATACATTAATTGTTCACTCTTACATATTTGAGCTAATTTAAACAAATCTAACAAATCATTAAATTCATTAATTAATGCTGTTATATCTTCTTTTGATTTTAAATATGCTCGTTTATTAAAATCCTTACACATTTCATTCTCTCTTTTTATTTTGTCATTTTGAACTTTTCTAATACTTTTTAACTCTAGATCTATTATTGTGATTAATCGTGCTATGGTAAAATCATCATCATTATCAATAGCTATATTTAATTGTTTAATATAATATTTTGATTCTTTTAATTTGTCAAATATTTCTAACTCTTCCATTATATCCCCTCGTACACGTGCTATATTATAATACTAGAAGTCAAAAAAATCAATGGTTTACCCATTGATTAACTATTATATTTTTTTGTTAGTGCATTAAATATAAATCTTTCTCTTTCTAAATCATTTTTCTTAACATCTGAATCTGGCATCATTTGGAAATCTTTTTGTGTATAAGCTGTTGATTTCTTTTTAAAGAATACTATTTCTACTGTTGAATAATCAGTTCCATCAAAGCCAAATCCTTCACTAACTTCTTTAAATCCTAAACTATGATATAAGTTTTTAGCACGTAAATTGTGCATTAAACAATCAAAACCTATTTCATCAAATCCTGCTTCATGCATTTGTTCTATAAAGTATGAAAGCATTCTCTTACCTATCTTATGACTTCTGTATTCCACATCAACACTAACATTAACTATATACATATATTTCTTTTCTAATACTTCATTAATTAATACTTTTACATAATTATCAATTGTAAATTTATAATTATGATTTACTTTTTCTAATGATGAATAATCATATTTTAAATCAGTAGTTGGATCAATCGCACATACAAGACCAACTATTTTTTTAGCATCTAAATCATATGCAACATAACAATTTTCATAATTATAAATAAAACCAGGTTCTTGTATTTTAGGAACTAATACTTTTATAGCTTCATCAATATCATTATTAAACCAAAATGGATAAATATATGGATCAGTTTCATATATTAATCTAGCAATATCCTCCATATTATCATCTTTTTTAGCTCTTCTTAATATTATATCTTCAAAACCAACTTTATAATCTTTCTTCTCTTCCATTATTTTTTCCTTTCTTTTTATAATCAAATCTATAATATGCAATTATTATAGATATTAATGTTAATATATTTGAAATACTAAACATGTATGCTTTTACAATTATATCATATACTAACCATAATGTTTGATTAGAAAACATAATTTTTCTAATCATAGATTCTTTATTTGTACATACAGTAGCTACAAATAATAATGCACATATTATTGGAATTAAATCTAAAAGTCCACTATATGTTGAAAATCCAATAATTAGATTCACTATTACATAAAATACTATTATATAAGGTGATACTTTTTTATTTTTAGAATCATATAAATAATTTATAATTGTTTCAAGTACTGCAAAGAAACATACTAAACTACCAGAAATACTATCTAGAAACAAGAAGTTTAATGCAGAAGACAAATTTAAACAAAGAAGCATTATCATAATATTCTTTTTTGTTTTCATTTGCATTGATAAAACACTAAATATTATTCCAAGTACACCAAATATTTGAGCAACAACAAAGTTATACATTTTTACCTCCCTAATTTATACTATTATTTTAACACATAATAATAAAAATAGATGATAAAATATCATCTACTTTTTATGTTTATTAAATAATCTTACTAAGATTGATTTACTGTTTTTATGATCTAATTCATCAATGCTATCATACTCTTCAATATTATCAAAGAAATCAGTTAAATCCTCTGTTCTTCTAACCATTATACCTTCTGATAATTTATTTAGTTTTTCTATATGTTTTAAATCATTTATTCCATCTTTATTAAATAAGTAATATGCAATCTCTGTATAAATATTTCTATCCATATTTTTCATATCTAAACTTGATATATAATTCATATCAAATTCATGATTTATATTATAAAGATTTAAATCTTCAGTTGCTTTTTTCATTAATAAATTTCTTTTTTCATCATCATTTTCTTTACTTATAATTAATGCATCATTTTCATGATATAAACTATTAACAGAATTAATATCTATCATTAAAGAATATAAATCTAATAATATTTTTCTATTATGAATATTTTTAATTAAATCTAAATCAAATTCTTTATAAACACTATTAATAAATTCTTTATTCATTAATAATGCTACATAATGAAGACAAAAATCTTCATCTGCTTCATTTATTGATAATAATCCTTCTAAATAATCTTCTTCATTTTTAGGTGATATTAATTCAAATTCTGATATTCTTACATTTGAATAATCATATTGAGAGTCATATTGAGAGTCATAATCACTTCTAAATTTTCTTTCTGGATTTGCTATGTAATAATAAATTCCTAATGCTTTATTCTTACTTTTAGCATTATTTAATGCTTCTACTTCTTCTCTATAATATTTTCCATTTATTATATTTGGATCAGTCATAATTTTATACAAATATTTACTTGCATAATCACTATTAGCTAGTATTTTCATATTTTCTAAATGATAATTATCATTTAATGAATCTATATTATGTGCTAACATATTTGCACAATCTCTTGGATATGAATTAATTGATTGTACTTTATTACTTGGAAGAGTTGATACAAATTTCATGTCTTCCTCATGATATTTACTTTTTATTGAAGCTGGATTTGCTGCTAATTCTGCAAGAGCAGTAGCAACAATACCTTCTGATTCTACAACAAGTTTCATATCTTCCGTATGATATGGACTATTAATAAACACAGGATCATTTATTAACCAAAGTCCATATCTAGAAGTTGTAGCTTTACTAATCATTTCAATATCAGAATAAAAATCCTTACTATTTAAGAATATAGGATTACATAAATAATCATATAAATGATAACATCCTTCACCATTCTTTAATGTTAATATAGCTTTAACTCTATCTATATAATCACTACATTTTAATAAATCTTTATTAATTAGTAAATCATTTATTTGTATTTCTTCTACTTCATTAACATCAACATCTAAACTTAAAAAATTATCTAATTCTTTTTTACTTAAACTTTTAAACCAATTAATAAATCCTTCTTTAGTATCAAAATAATTTGTTAATTTATATTTTTTAATTTGAACTACTATTTTCTTTAATAAATCTTTATCCATAAACCCATCCTATACCAATTTAATACTCTTTTCAACTGTAATATTATTCAATTTTTTAACATATGTTTTTCTTAGTGAACTAACTAAATATATATTTTTTACTAATCCACTATTATTTACTTCAGTAAAATCATCTTCGCTAAGTCCATAATCTTCTAGCATTAATCTAATAAATTCATTAGATAATTCTATACACTTTTTTTCTTTTTCTGTTATATGTTCTTTATTTTCTAAGTCTTTTAATCTTTCTTCAAAAGATTCTATCTTTTTTTGTCTATTTAATTCCCATGTGGCAGAGGGTCCTCCAACCATATCAAGATTTGAATAATAAGGATTTTGAGCATATTGTAAATTTACTAATCTTTCTAATACATCATCTATTTTTTTTTCTCTTGCTTCAATATCTTCTTGCATTTGAAATAATGATATTTTACCAATATTATCAGTTCTATATCCCTGTGGTATTGGTTTTTTATTTATAGATGTTTTTTCAAAGTAATCAAAATTAAATAATGTAGCTTTCTCACAATCATCTGGTGTAATAATATTTAATCCAATATTAAATCCATAATTTTTATCAGCTATACTACTTTGTAATCCTAATTTTTCACCTATCATTATTGCTCTGTGATATATATTATATTTAGCAATAGCTTTATAGATTTTTAATTGTGATAGAGCATCTCTTTCATCACTACCAATATTCTCTCTTAAAACAGAATACTCTAAATTTAATATATCATCTAAATAATCATTCATATTAGATGAAAGAACTCTTCTATATTTTTTTAATTCTTCAATCAACACTTCTTTTGTATACATTATTCAAAACCTCCGAAATTATTTTTATTATATCATTTATTTTTTTAAATACAAAACATTATTTTTATATTGACCATATCTATAATTATAATATGCAAGTTTACTTAATGATGCATTCATTATATTATTATCAATTAAATACTGAATTTCATCATGATTACATAAAGCATAAGTAACTAATTCTGTTCCAATATTATATTTTTTATCTATTTTATGACATCCATCAGCAACTACTATATATGTTTTAGAATTATCTATTCCACACGATGTGTATACTTCATCTATTATTTGTAAATCATCACTAGTATATGAAGTTTCCTCTTCTAATTCCCTTTTAGCTGCTTGTAAAATATCTTCATCTTTTTCAATATATCCTGCTGGAAATTCTGCTATTAGAGTATCTTTAATTCTATTTTGTAATGTAACAATATATTGACTATTAGCACGAGCTATAATAACTACAGAATCTTTACCATCATTTTTAATAACTTTTTCTTTTTTAACAATTTTATCATTTGGTAATTTATATGTTTCATTTATTAATTTTATAAAATTACCTTCATACAAAAGTTCACTATCTATATAACTACCTTTAACACTTTCATATAAAATTTTTATCTTTTTTAAGAATAATTCTTTCTTATATTTAGGATTTTTAACATTATCTAATTTACTTATTTTCTCTATTGTATTTTTTACACAATCATCTACTGACTTGTTTTTTTCATCCATCATTTCATTTTTAAATATTTTTTTTGCATATTTTATATCAGTATTTTTTCCACAATAAATAATAATTTTATCTTTTTCAAAATCATCCGTTTTATCTATATCAACCGTTTCACAGTAATCAGTATAATCAATGTAATCATATAATATACTATAATATTTACATTCTAATTCTTCAAAATCATACACAATAAAATTTGGTTCCTTATGATATGCACGTATATATATTGGTTTTTCAAATAATGGTTGTTCCTTTAATAATATATCTATATTATTACGCTTATTATTATATTGATAATTAAATAGTTCATAAGCAGTTAATTTATAATTATAGTTTTTATCAATACCTAATAAACTAAGATTTTCATCATCAATAACATAAGTATATTCTAAAACACTAAAATTTATTATATATTCATCAATACCTTTTCTACCATAATATGGGTCTTTTCTTATTAATGAATTATTTTTATTAACAAGTAATTGTAGTTTACTTTTATATCTTTCTAATTCTCTATAAACATTTAATTTTTCTACTTCATCTAATGTTTTATTTTGCACTAATTCTAGTACTTTATCAATATAACTAAATTCCTCCTTCTTTAATTTTACAAATTCTTCTAAAAACTTTTTTAAATCCATAATATTCACCTCTAACAATATATTATGGCTTTTTATATTATAAGTAAAATATATATAATTTATATATACTATAAGTATTACTTATGATAAAAATGAAATAAAAATGGTTTAAAAACCATTTTAATCTTTTTTAACAAATAAACTCATATTTATAAAATAATATATAACCGCAATTATTAAATATACAACTACTAATGCTTGTGCAAAGGAAACAGGATCTAAACTATATGAATAATTATGTTCTCCTTTAAATATAGTTACAAAATTAGGTATTGAAAATAATAAATATAGAATTACACTATTATATAAACATACTTTTTTTCCTTTTGAATAATCCATTTTTTTACCATTTTTAAGTTTAAATATAAAAGGCACTATCATTAATATTACACTAATAATTAATAATGTTATTAAATCTGGAATTATCTCTCTTGAAAAATTAGAAAAGTTTCCGCCTCCTAAAAATAACACAATTACTACAAACATTACTATTAATAATACTATTGGTATTATTTTATTTTGTTTTTTCATTTTCACCACTTCCGTTATATTCATTATACAACCAACCATTAATTTGTGATAGGTCTTTTCTATAATTACTATCTTTTCCCTTAATTAATGAATAATTATAATTTTTAAAATTATTATCTACATAATAATTACCAAATTTATAATCATCATAATAATCATCATCAAATTTTCTTTTTTCCATATCCTCTTTAGGAAATTCTTTTATATCATGTTTAATATCTAAATCACCATAATAATTATATACTACTATTTCATCAATACTTGGATAATCAAATAAATAATTTAATTTATTTGTGATTACTTCTTTTTCTATTTCATCTTTAGTATAGAATACCATTGTTAAATATCTTTCTTTTAAAATATAATTTAATAATTTTTCTATATTATTTTCATCTATATATTCATTAAATTTAGTTTGTAATATTCTATTAATATAGTTTTGATTACCAGTTGTTACACTACTTCTATATTCTCTAAAATCTATATAATCAAATTTAATTTGGGTTTTCTTATAAAAATAATCTATTAATAATTGATTTATTTCATTTAATTGTCTATTATCTGATATAAAACCTTTTCTATCCGCTACTGTTATTTCTTCATTATCAACTTTAAATACAGCTATATATGGAATATTATTAGTATGCCCATCACTTAAAAAGCCTGCATAATAATCATAATCTTCACTTCTATAATAAATACAATCACTTTCTTTTACATTTAAATCATATTTTTCATTTAGATATTTTGACATTTTATTTAATTGTAAGCTCTTAATAGAATTATATGTATTTATTTGTGTTCTTCTATTAATAACACATATTGAATAATCAGTTAAACAAAATACTAATGAAACTAAAAATATAAATACAAATGATATAAGAATAGTTCTAACTTTATCACTTTTTTCTAATGGTTTAAATCTTTTTCTCTTCTTTTTATTTTTTAAATATTCAATTATCTTAAATACAATATTTGCACCTAATAAAAGTATATATACAAAAATAGCTAATACACAAAAAACTAAATAATCAAGTCTAGTATCTTTTAAAAGAGTATTACATATTGTATAAAGACAAATCAAAGATGTACAAACTATTAAAGAAATATTAATAGAAAATGATCTTAACCATTCAATATTATTTTTTTGTTTAATAGCTTTAACTAAAAAAATAATTCCTACTATTAAAAATGCAATTAATAAACATAATAAAAGATATATCATAACTATCCTCCAATATTATTATTAATTAAATTTTAACACATTTCTAAGCATAAAAAAAGATACTTTCTAAAGTATCTTTATTTTAATGATAATTGATTATTATTTTTAATTTTAGAAAGTGTATCAATTAATTCAGGAGTAAAGTATACATAATAATGATTAATTAATATATTAATTGTATCATCATTTAATAATTCTAATAATCTTTGTTTATCTAAATTATATGTATAAACATCATCTATTCCTTCATTACTAGCTGATATTTTGAAATGCATTGGTTCTTGTGTTTCTTTATCAAATAATTCTACAGTAATACTTGCTTCTGGATATTTACTAAATTTAAAAGTGTAATCTAATTGTTCACCTTTACCAATATAAATCCATGAAATCATTGGTACTCTATCATTATCATAAGGTTTATTTACAGAAATTGTAGTAGCAAATCTCATAAATTTTTTACTTCCTACTAATTCAATATAATTAGAAGGTTGTAATATATCAGGAGACTTATCTTTTTCTGGTTTACGTACATACATCTCATCATTATTATCTAAATCATAAAAACTAATAACTCCATCATCTACTTCACATTTAATACCAAGCATTTCAAATAATCTAAATACATCATAATATTTATAATCTGTATATTTTAATAGTTTTTTATCATATTTATATAAATACTCTATAATTGCAAGTAATCTCTCTTTTTCTTTTGCTGATATCATTAAAGAGTTAACTAACATTTTTTTAGTTTTATATTTTTTTGATAATTCACTATAAGTATCATATTTTTTACATTCTGGATATGAAATATGGTATTGATTTAATACTCTTAATGCAAATATTCTAGCAGCATCAGGATATGTATTGGCTAACCAATAACATTGTGGTGCTTCAATACTATATATTAAATCTAAATATTTTAATGATTTTACAAAACTACTTTTATCCCAATTACATATAGTTTCAAATGCGTGAGCATTATCTACTTTCCCTGCTGCAATTTTAAGTTCATCCACTGCTCTACTAAATTCATCCAATAAAACTTCATTTGACAAATCTTTCAACTTATTATTTAATTCTAAATACTTTTTTTCTATATCTTTCATCATTACTCTCCCCCACACTTAATATCAATTATCCTAGCATACAATCGATATTATGTCAAAATTTTAATATTTTTTTATTAATTACTTTTATATTTAAATAAGTATGAAGGTCTATGCCCTTCACCTGTTTTTAGTTTATTAGTTTTTACAACTTTATTAGCAATAATTCTTCTAAAAGCTGGATCTAATAATTTCTTATTAAGTATTACTTCATATACTTGTTGTAATTCACCTAAAGTAAATAATTCAGGCATCATATTAAATACAACATCAGTATATTCAATCTTATTCTTTAGTCTTTCTAAACCAGATAATATAACAAGTGTATGATCAAATGCTATTTTGTCATTTTTTTCTTCAATGAATTTATATCTATCAGTTGTTTTTTCTTTTAATACTTTTTTAATTGTAAAAGATATAGATTCACTTCCATTATCAAGAATAATATCTACTTTATTATTCTTATCAACTACACTTATAATATCAAACCAAGAAGCATTTGGATTTAAATCTGTTTTTAATTTACTTTTATCAATAAGTGCCATATAAGAAGATGATACAACTCTCATTCTAGGATCTCTATTCACACTACCAAATGTATATAATTGTTCTAAATAAATATTACTAACATTTGTTTCTTGTTTTAAAACTCTAATTGGAGCATCATCTAAGTTTTCATCTATCTTAATAAATCCACCAGGTAAACACCACTTATCTTTAAATGGATATTGATTTCTCTTAACAAGTAAAACACTCATTTTCTTTTTATCAGTTTTTCTATAATTACTAGATTCTTCATTTGAAACACTAAGTACTAATATATCAACTGTCATAGAAAGTTTTTCATATATAGATGAATCATAATCTTTTAAAAATTCCTCTTCAGATTTATATTCTTTACTCATAAAAACACCTCTTATGTTTTTATTTTAACATATTTTAAAAGATTATAAAATTAAACTTTCTAACATTTTATCAATAATATGAACAATATCTTTCTTACATGACAATCTACTTTTATTTAATACATTTACTTCTTTAGTATAATATCTATTATCATCTCTATCATATATACTAATATATACAACATTATCTTCTCCATATGGATTATTAATATCAACTCTATTTAATTTTCCAGTAATACCAACTCCATAATTAGAATTTGTAAAATCACTAATACATTTGCTCATCTCACGAGCTACATTCATACTATAAACAGAATATTCATCTATAGTTTTTGGATTAACACCCATTTTAATCTTAAATTCATTTGAATATGTAACTGCACTAAATTTTAATATTTGAGAAGATCCTTCAATATTAGTAATAGATGCAGCTAAATAACCACCAGTACAAGATTCCATAGTACTAATAGTTTTATTCTTTTTAATTAATTTATTAACTACATTTTTCATAAAATCACCTATATAAATTATTATTTTTTATATATTCAATAACCTTATCATTTAAAATACCTTTTAATAAATGATATTCTCTATTCTTAATCTTTTCTCTTACAAATGTTGAAGAAATATCAAAATTAACATTATCTACTATTATAAATCTACTTTTATCAAATTTAGATAAGTATTCATCAATATTAATATCATTTCTGCTAATGACAATAACATGATGTTTAAGTATTCTATCAACTTTATTCCATTTATCAAAATCAATAATATTATCTGCTCCTATGATTAAATATAAATCATCATAAGTTTCACTTAATTTATCCATTAATTCATATGTATTTTTATAATGATTTAATGTATCATTAATAATAACATTATCATTTTTAATTGTTGATAACATGTCAATTCTTTTCTTCAAACTAACATTTATATGTTTATTCCAATATGATAAAGTTGGTATTACTATGATTTTATCCACCACTTTATTCTTTAATAGATTGTTAATAATTTGTTCATGACCTAAATGAGGAGGATTAAAACTCCCTACGTAAACACCAACTTTCATATTATCACATCCTTTTATTCATTTCTCTCATATATTGGTGTATTAAATTTATGGAAAGCTGCATTATGTAATTTTGATATCTTATCGCTTACTTTAGCATCTAACTTTTCATTATTAATAAATGCTGCTATATCTTTATATTTAACACCAAGTTTATCTTCATCAGAAAGTCCACTAAGACCATCATCTGGAGTTTTATATAAAACTTTATCTGGTACTTCTAAGTATTCACCAATTTTAATTACTTCATCAACTGTATAATTATTTAGAACACCAATATCATAATTAGAGTCTCCTCCTTTAGTAAAGTATCCAACAAATAATTCACATAAATTTGAAGTACCAGCTACAATATATGTTCCACCTTTAATAGCTGAATATAATGCAGCTAAATAATATACACTAGACATTCTAAGTCTTGGTTTTAAATTAATATTACTATTTTTTAATTCTTCTTCACTAAAGTTTCCAAGTTTATTTACTTCTGTTATAAAGCTATCATAAACAGGAGTTAAATCAATATTAATTAATTCAAAATTATATTTTTCTGCAACTAAATGTGCATCAGATTTATCACTTACTCTAGAATGACAAGGAAGAGTTACACCAAGTACATTCTCACTTCCAAGTGCACGAGCAAATAGTGCAGCAACTATACCAGAATCCTTACCTCCACTAATACCAAGAACAACTCCCTTTAATTTATTCTTTTTGAAATAATCTCTAATAAATTTAATTATATTATTAGCTTCTTTTTTAGCATCAAACATAACATTACCTTCTTTCTTTATAATCTCTTAATCTTAATAATGCAAGTTTACAATTAGCTCCACTAATAAATCCTTCCCTTTCAAGTTCAAGTAATTCATCATAAGTAAAACTCATATATCTAACAACTTCATCTTTATCTAAATGTTGATCATATTTTTTTATACAATTATTAGCTAAGAATACATGATTATATGCAGCACTAATACCTTCATCTTGATAAAATGAATCTAAATGAACTAATGAATCACTAGTATATCCAGTTTCTTCTCTTAATTCACGGATAGCTGAGTCTTCCATTTTCTCACCTGCTTCAATATATCCAGCAGGAAAAGAAACAGCAATTCTTTTTTTAGTAAATACACGAGGTTCAATAGTAACTAAATATTCGTCATTAACTTCAGGAATAATTATAACTGCAGAACCATCATTTTTATTTTTTAATATTTGTTCTCTTCTAATAATACGTCCATTATTTAATTCAAAATCTTGAGTACTTACACTAACAAATTTACCACTATCATCAATAATAGTTTTCTTAATCCATTTTAATTCATTAATATACTTTTCTAATTCTTTTCTTTTAATATCTCTCATTTACACTTCTCCTATGAGATAAAATCATTTCATTTTTTAACTTGGCATATTCTCTTGTTCCATCTACATAGTATTGATATGGATCAACTGTTCTTTTAACTTCTCTTGGTATAGTTTGCATTTGTTCTTCACAATAAGCAATATTTTCTAAAATACCAGGATATTCATAAACACATTCTCCATCTTTGAATATAGTTTTTTGTAATTTAACAAGATTATAATTTTCTAGATAATCACTCTTAGTTGAATCAGTTAAACTAACTATTTCTATTCTACCCTCATCTAACTTTTTACCTCTAGAACAAATAATATCTGCAAGGGCCATACCAGTATCTTTATCAAAAGCTCTATATAAATCTTTATAATCTGGATTAGTAGTTTTAATAACATCATTACTAAGTTTAATTCTAGGAGATATTTTTTCATTAATAATTACTGCCATTAATTTATATACAGCTCCTAAGTTACCATTTGGATTTGACATATGTTCACCAATACCAAGTGAATTAAAATATGCACCCTCTCTAATTAAAGATTCTATCTTCTCAGCTGTTAAGCTATTACTAATACATATTTTAGCATTAGGGTATCCTGCTTCGTCAAGCATTTTTCTTGCTTGCTTTGTCAAGTAAGCAAGGTCTCCAGAGTCAATTCTAATACCAATATTATCAAGTGGAAGCCCTTGTTCCTTCATATAATCAAATGTTCTAATAGCATTTGGCACACCACTTTTTAAAGTATCATAAGTGTCAACTAAAAGCGTTGCATTGTTTGGATATTTAGTAGCAAATCTTTTAAATGCTTCAAATTCAAGATTAAATAATTCAATAAAACTATGTGCCATAGTTCCAAGAGCTCTTAAACCTAATATTTGAGCTGCCATAACATTACTTGTTCCTTTGCAACCTACCATAATAGAATATAAAGATGTATCAATAGCAGATTCAAAACCATCAGCTCTTCTTGCTCCAAATTCCATTATTGGAACATCTTTAGGAGTAGCTTCAACCATTCTTCTTGCAGCAGTTGCATGCCATACAGCACCATTAATAATTGCAAGTAAAGCAGTTTCAATAATCATAACTTCCATAATAGGTGCTTTTACAGTAATTAATGGTTCATTTGGGAAAACTGGAGTACCATCAGGAACTGCATAAATATCACCAGTAAATTTAAAGTTTCTTAAATAATTTAAAAATTCATCATCAAAGCCATAATTTGTATTCTTAAAGTATTCAATATCCTCCTCAGTAAAATGTAAGCTTTTAATATATTCAATAACTTTATCAAGACCAGCCATAACTCCATAACCAATATTATTTATTGGTCTAAAAAATACATCAAATACCCCTTCATAATTTTCAAGTTCAATACCAAATATTGCATTTGCCATAAATACTTCATATGCATCTGTTACCATACTATAGTTTCTTGGTAATCTTTCAAAAACACTCATAAATTCCTCCTATATAACATTAACGCCGGCTTGTTTCATTAATTTAAAAGCCATTTCGTTATATTCATCTCTATTATGGTTTGGAGCATCATATGTCTCAACCATACTTCTATAAACACTTACCATTACATCCCAATTATTTTCATCAAAGAAACAAACTAGTGGAATCGCAAGATTTAAAATACAAATATCAGTATCACAACCAACAATCTCGACTTCCTTTAAGTTCTTCATCTTTTTAATAGTTTCTAAAAAGTTTTCAGCATAAATAGTACTTGTAGAATTCTTAATAAAATATAATGCATAAGTTAAATATTTCTTTAATTCATCAATTACTTCTTCTTCTCCACTACCTTTAACACAATGTTCTAAAAATTTCTTAAATTCTGTAGAGAATTTTTCATGATTATCTGCTATAAAAGCTAACCCTTCTTCATCTTCAATTGTTTTTTCAATAAGTTTAATAATATTTGGTGTAATATGATTAACATATGGATCTGCTAAATTTCCAAATTTAATAAATCCATTAACCATATCAACAACAATAACTAATCTTTCAATTTCTTCTAATCTTTTCATTTTCTACCTCCATTTTTTAATGTTAGTTTCATATTATGATTATCATTAATAAAATAATATTGACTAACAATTTGATTTAGTTCATTAAGTAATTCTTCACAAGCATCAGTTCTAATACAATGATTTGGATATCTTTCAAAAAAACTTACATTCGAAGTTCTAGAAAAACCATTAATCATATCTAGAGTTAATACTTTTTCATCTAATTCTTTTTTCATTTTAATATCTCCTTTCTCTTTTTAACATTTTATTAATATCAAAACTTTAAAGAATAACAGATTCTTTTCACATCTGTTATTAACATTTTATTAAAAACATTTAATTTTGTCAACCCTTTTTTTAAAAAAAATAAAAAAAGTTAACTTTTTTAGTTAACTAATTTTAATTTCATTTCATTATTTAAATCATTTAAATGACTTTCACATACCATAACACAAAGTTCAATCGCACTAATAAAATCACCTTTATTAGTTCTTTTTTCAAATTCATATACTTCATTTAATATATCAATAACATTAAGATGTTCAGATAAAAATCTATTAATTAATTCACTTTTCTTAATATAAATACCATCATCTCTTAATTCATAACAATTCTTACTCTCAACATATATAGCATTAGCTATAACAAAATCATTTTCAAATTTATTTAAACCATTATCATTTCGATTAAAATTATATAAAGAAGCTTTATTCTTATAATAATCACTCTCATATAAATTAACATATTCATTTACTACCATATCATCACATACTTTCTTTATATGATTTAATATTATCTATAATCACTGGATAATATTCATCAAATACTTTATATTTATCTCTATTATTCTCATAATATATTAAACTATCTAAAACTACATTAATATATTTAAAACCACTCTTTAATTCATATTTAAGTTCACTATTATATAATTTACTAGAATCAAATATTAAAGAAATAAATCTTAATACTACACTTCTTACTATATGTTCATTTATAATAAGTGAATCATAAGGATATGCTTGCCTCTTCATAATATATCTAATATCATCAAATAAATTAGTTTTATCAGTTAATAAATTATATTTATCAGTTATAGGATTTATATATCCATGAGAAAATTCATGAATAATCATAAGAAGTGCATTCTCATGATTATTATCATTATCAAAAAGATTATTCATTTTTTCAAATACAGGATAAGCACATACTAATGAATTACTAAGATCACATGCAAATCCACCATTAGTGATACAAGGCATAAGATTAATAATAAATTCTTTATCATTTATATATCCAAAATAATTATTATAAAATGACCTTATATCATACATTTTAAGACTAATAGAGAAAGAATTAACCCACTTAGTATATAAATCTATATTCTTTTCATAAAACTCTTTAAAATTAATTCTTAATGCAAAATCATCAAGTTTATTAATAAAATCATATATCTTATTATCAGACTTTAATCTATCAATAAAAACATAATCATTTAATTTATTTGTTTTAAAATTCTCATCTAATTGTAAAAACATATTAATCGGAGCATCATAATTAAAAGAATGAGTTTTAACTATACTTTCAAACTCTTTAATAACTTCATCATCCTTATATTTAGAAAAGTACTTATTAATTAAATCATAATAGAATTTATTACATTTATATTCTACAAACAAAAATGGATATTTTTCTTTATAATTACTAATATGCATAATTATACCAAGTAATTCCATTCTATAATCAATTCTTATCTTAATACCATTTACTTCTTTCTCAATTACTTTCATATATACTCCAAAAATAAACAACAACAATTATATCACAAATTATTTATCTAGTCATCAAATACATTATTTTCTTCTTTAATTACAAGAAAAAACATTTACAAGTGTTTTACAAATATATTTTATTACTTTACATTCAAAAAAGAATCAATTTACATTGATTCCTTTTTTGATTTTTTCTTAACAATTAATATCACTATTATAATAATAACAAATAATACTCCTATTAATACATACATTAATATATTAGGTTTTTCTTCTTCTGTTGTTTTTTGTATTCTATTAATTTTATATTCTTCACTATTAATTCCATCACTTATAACTATATTATTTTCTGTTACTTTTACTTCACCACAAGTATTATTTATATTAGATTTAATAGTACTAATACTATCTGTATCATTAACACTAATTACCTTATTATCTTGATCTATATTGTATGTATTACTTGTTATTCTAAGGTCACAAGGTGTATAAGTATTTATTAATGTTACATTATATGTTGATTTAAATTTATCTTTACTAATTGTTATTTCACAATTAACACTCTTAGTATTACTATCACTTGGTATTATACATTCTTGTCCACTAACACTAACATCTTCACTAGATGTATCAATTTCAAATGTAACTTTATTATAATATGCAAAGTTAATAATCATTTGATAATCATAAACATCTTGTTTAAAGCTTGGTGTCAACACACTACCAGTATCACTGTCAAGTGATGTAATATAAATATTATTGTTTACAACTGGTTTTACATAAGAAGAATTATTAACAGTAATAGTATATTCTGTTTTAGTTTTATCTTCAGCAAATACAACTACACTACATTTAACACTCTTAATTGAATTATCATTTGGTATAACACAATTATTATTTTTAATAGTTGCTTTCTTATTATTAGTAATCGCATTAAATGTAATATTATCTACATTATTAAAATCAATACTCATAGAATATTTTCTATTCTTCTTAGTAAATGAAGGAGTAAGTTTTCCATAAGCAGAAGTTAAACTACTTAATGAAGAATCACTAGATTTTTTAATAGTTTCACTACTAGAATTTTCTTTCTTTAATACTTTAAATTCAGTGCTAATAGTTGCACCATTATAATTCTCACTTGATAATATAGTAACTCTTAATATATATGTTCCTGATACTAATGGTTTAGATGTAGTATATTTACTACTACCTTTACTAGCATATTCATAAATAACTTGACCATTTCCAATATTACCACTTACTTTAGGTTTAACACTATTATCATTTTCATAATAATTAGACATAGTTACTTTAGGATTAATATCAGCTTTATTAATCTTCCAAGTTAGCTTAATATCTTCAATGCTTCCATCACTCCATGAACAGTTATCTTTATCTTTTAATGATACATTAACAGTATATGTACCACTAACAGCTTTATTTAAAGTACCACTAACATAAGTATATATAGAATTATTATTAATAAGTGATACATTATGAATTTGTCCATCATAATTAAATGTAGTTTTATCTAAAGTTGGTTTATCAATCTTTAACTTATTAATTTTCCAATTAATAGTTATATCATCACTAGTATTATCACTCCATATATAATTATTATTAAGACTTATTTTAACAGAATAATTACCAGCATTAGTACTAGATGTTTTACCAGTTACATTCATCTTAGAAGTATCTAAATTAGTAATATTTAATTCATGCACTTCACCATTATATGTAAAACTAGTAACATCTACATATGGTTTTTCTATTTTAGATTTATTAATAGTCCAGTTAAATACTAAATCATT
>Ga0247611_10004410_pt1 | contig 19553 bp, 18 predicted proteins | sample 177DNAGHGhighgp2_FD_192422 | JGI IMG/M metagenome (GOLD analysis project Ga0247611, IMG submission 192422) | Sheep rumen microbial communities from Palmerston North, Manawatu-Wanganui, New Zealand - 1770 DNA GHGhigh gp2 | ecosystem: Host-associated > Mammals > Digestive system > Stomach > Rumen...
AATGCGGAGGTAATAAGTATGGCTAAGAAAATAACTTATTTAACACAAGAAGGATATGATCAATTAGTAGCTGAATTAACTCACTTAATTGATATTGACCGTCCAAGAAATATTGAAGCTTTAAAAGAAGCAAGAGCTCAAGGTGACTTATCTGAAAATGCTGATTATGATGCAGCTAGAGATGAACAAGCTAAAATTGAAGCTAGAATTGCTGAAATTCAAGAAGTTTTAAAGAACTATGAAATTATTAAAGAATCTGATGACTTATCTAAGGTTACTTTAACTAAATATGTTACACTTGAATTCCCTGAAACAAATGAAACTAAGCAATACCAAATCGTTGGTACAACAGAAGCTAAGCCATTTGAAGGAAAGATTAGTAACGAATCACCTATTGGAGCAGCTATTATGAATAAGAAATTAAATGCTGTTGTTAAGTTCACTAATGGAATTGGTAAAGAAGTAACAGTTAAAATTATTAAAATTGAAAACAAAAAGCAATAAAACAAGATTCGTCTTGTTTTTTTGTTGTAAAGTGTTTTCATATATTATTCTTAATATATGTTCTAGCATTTTTAAAAATAATCTAGTATAATAGTATTGATGTGAAAAACACAGAAAAATTTTTATTATTAAGGAAGGATTAATTTATGGAGTACACAAACGAAGTAAAAAAAATGACTAAGGTAACATGTGGCGCTAGTCATGGATGTGCACCAATTCCACAAGAAGGTAAATGGACTTATTCTCGTGAAATTAAAGACATCAATGGTTTCACTCATGGTATCGGATGGTGTGCACCTCAACAAGGAGCATGCAAAATATCTTTAAACGTTAAAGATGGTATTATTCAAGAAGCTTTAATTGAAACAATTGGTTGTTCAGGTATGACTCATAGTGCAGCTATGGCAAGTGAAGCTATCGTTGGTAAGACAGTTTTAGAAGCTGTAAATACTGACTTAGTATGTGATGCTATTAATACTGCAATGAGAGAATTATTCTTACAAATTATCTATGGACGTACACAATCAGCATTCTCTGAAGGTGGACTACCTATTGGAGCTGGTCTAGAAGATTTAGGAAAAGGATTAAGAAGCCAAGTTGGTACAATCTATGCAACTAAAGAAAAAGGGCCAAGATATCTTGAATTAACTGAAGGATATATTGAAAAGATTGCTTTAGATGAAAATAATGAAATTATTGGTTACCAATACTTATCACTTGGTAAATTCACTGATTTTATGAAGAAAGGTATGAAGGCTGAGGAAGCTCTAGAAAAGGCTAGAGGTACTTATGGTAGATTTAAAGATGCACCTAAGTACATTGATCCTCGTCAAGAATAGGAGGTAGCGTTATGGCATTATTTGAAAGTTATGAAAGAAGAATAAACCAAATCAACGCTTGCTTAAATGCTAATGGTATCAAAGATATCGAAGAAGCAGAAAAGATTTGTAAAGATAAAGGATTAAATGTTTACCAAATGGTAAAAGATATCCAAACTATTTGTTTTGAAAATGCATGTTGGGCTTATACAGTAGGTGCTGCACTTGCTATTAAGAACAATGCAAAAGATGCTGCTGAAGCTGCTGAATGGATTGGAAAAGGATTACAATCATTCTGTATTCCTGGTTCAGTTGCTGATGATAGAAAAGTAGGTATTGGACATGGTAACTTAGGTGCTATGTTACTTAGAGAAGATACTAAATGTTTCGCATTCTTAGCTGGACATGAATCATTTGCTGCTGCTGAAGGAGCAATCGGTATTGCTAAGACTGCTAACAAAGTTAGAAAAGAACCACTAAGAGTTATCTTAAATGGTCTAGGTAAAGATGCTGCTAAAATCATTTCTAGAATTAACGGATTCACTCATGTTGAAACTGAATTTGATTATATGACTGGTAAAGTTAAAATCGTTAAAGAAACTAAATATGGTAACAACCCTGATAGACTAGCTGTTAGATGCTATGGTGCTGATGACGTTAGAGAAGGTGTAGCTATCATGTGGTTAGAAGGAGTAGATGTATCAATTACAGGTAACTCAACTAACCCAACTCGTTTCCAACATCCAGTTGCTGGTACATATAAGAAAGAATGCGTAGAAAAAGGAAAGAAATACTTCTCAGTTGCTTCAGGTGGAGGAACTGGACGTACTCTTCACCCAGATAACATGGCTGCAGGTCCAGCAAGTTATGGTATGACTGATACAATGGGTAGAATGCATTCAGATGCACAATTCGCTGGTTCATCTTCAGTTCCTGCTCACGTAGAAATGATGGGATTAATCGGTATGGGTAATAACCCAATGGTTGGTGCAACTGTTGCTGTAGCTGTTGCTGTTAGCCAAGCTTTAAAATAAGAATAAAATTACTCCATTTACAAAAATGGAGTTTTTTATTGTATTTTTTTGGATAATAAGATATAATAAAAGTGGTAGGATAAAAAGTCAAAAAAAGAAAGGGATATGCGCTAACATATCCCTTTCGCTTTTGGTGAAGTAATGGATAAAAAGTCAAATGATTATTAAATCAAACTATTTTTTAGTTAAATTTAATAATATAGCTATAGTCACTAAGACTATAACTAGGATTACTAAGTAATCCATTTAACCTCCCATTTATCCATTACCACCTTTGAATAATAAATTATCCATCAGTTACCTCCAGCAGCACTTTCGTACCAAATTAATTATATTTAAGAAAAGGCGTAAAATGAAGAAAAATCAAGAATTTTACCCAATTTTTCAAGAATGCTATTTTGACCATCAATTATTGATGGCTTTTATTATTTTTTTATCAAAAACGAGTGTTTTTCACGCTGTAATTTGAGGTTTTAAAAAATAAAATTTTTTAGTATAATATATATGTGGTGATAAATATGAAAAAATGTATTGGCTGTGGCGCTATATTACAGACAACTGATGAGACAAAAGAAGGTTATATTTCAGAAAAATTAATAGATAGGGAAAATGCTTATTGCCTACGTTGTCATAGACTTAGAAATTATAATGAGAATAATGAAGTCTTAAAAGAAGATTATATTAAAATATTATCTAAAATATGTAGTGAAGATGCTTTAATAGTTCATATAGTTGATCTATTTGATTTTTCTAATACATTCTTACCACAAATAAAACGTCTTACAGGACAAAATGATTGCATAATATGTGCTAATAAACGTGATTTATTACCTAAAAGTGTAAAAGATAATAAGATTATAAATTTTGTTAGACATATGGCTAATTTAGAAGGATTTAAAGCACTTGATGTTATTTTAACAAGTGCTAAAACACTTGATAATATTACTATTCTAGTAGAATCTATTATTAAATATGCTAGAGGTAGAAAAATATATTTTGTAGGATGTGCAAATGTAGGTAAATCTAGCATAATTAATGCGATACTTAAAAAATATAGTGATGAAGCAAAAGATATAATTACTACATCAAATATTCCAGGTACTACACTTGGATTCATTGAAATAAATTTAGAAAACTTTTCTTTTATAGATACACCTGGTGTATTTAATGAAAGACAAATAGTTAATAATTTAGGTATTGAGTCAATGAAAAAAGTAATGCCTAAAAAAGAAATAAAACCAATTAACTTACAACTAGATTCTAAACAGACAGTCTTTATATCTGGTTTAGCTAGATTTGACTTTCTAGAAGGAGATAAAACAAGTTTTACTTTCTATTTTTCAAATGATTTATTAATACATAGGACAAAGCTAGATAACGCAAATGATTTATTTAATAGACAAATTACTAAGTTATTAAATCCACCAACACTAGATGAATATAATAATTTAACTTATTATGAAGAGGTAATAAACTTTGATGGATCAAAGAAGATGGATTTAGTTTTATCAGGGTTAGGCTTTATAACTATTAAAGATAAATGCAAAATAAAAATAACTACAGTAAATGGAGTAGTTATATATACTAGGGAGGCATTGATTTAATGGACTTCTTAAAACTTTTAACGGAAAAATACGGAAGTAAAAATAGTGATAGAATAAAGCACTCTATAGGTGTTAAAGATATGGCTGTAAAAATAGGAAAAATGTTTAATCTAGATACTAGAAAACTTGAGATTGCTGCCCTTTTTCACGATTACTATAGATATGATAGTAACGAAGAATTAATTAAGTTAATTGATCCAATTGATTATGCTATATATAAAGATTTTCCTTGGGGATATCATGGACTAGCCGCAGGGAATATGATAAAAGAATATGGTATATTAGATAATGAAATAATAAATTCTATAAAGTATCATACATTAGGTAGAAAGAATATGTCTATCTATGAAAAGATAATATATGTAGCTGATTTTTGTGAGGTTAATAGAACTCATGAAGGTTCAAAGGAAGTTAGAGAACTAGCTCTAACTGATTTTAATAGCGCATTTTTATTAACACTAGATTATGTATATAAACATACAAATGATAAGAAAGTTTTAGAATTATATAATTATTATGGAGGAAATAAAATGAATAATGTTGATTTAATAGTTAGTGAAATTGATAAATTAAATATGGATAATATAAAGGTATATAATATGAATAATAAATCTCCATTATTCGATTATGTAATTATCGCAACCGCTAATAATGATAGACAAGCTAATGCTATTATTAAAAATATTAGAGAACTTGAAATGAATAATTCTAATATTATTATTAAAGGAATAGAAGATAAAGATAATTCATGGATTTTAATGGATTTAGATGATATTATAGTTCATATATTCACAGCTGAGTCACGTGCATTTTATGGCTTAGATGAGGTATATTCTATATATAAGAAGGATTAATTATGTATAACAATTTTAGCTATTATTATGATTTAATGATGGAAGATGTAGACTATGATTTATTTGTTGATATAGTTAAAGATAATGTATCTTTAGATAAATCTATATTAGACTGTGGATGCGGTACAGGTAATGTAACTATTCCTTTAAAAAAATTAGGATATAATATTGTTGGAATAGATTATTCAAGCGATATGCTTACAGTGTGTAAAGCTAAACAAGAAAAAGAAAATATTAATTTTCCTATTTATGAAAATAATATAGAAGAGGATTTAGGAAATTGCTTATTTGATTCTTGTATTTCTTTTTTAGATGTAATAAATTATGTAGATTATAAAAAAGCCTTTAAATCAATATATGAGTGTTTAAAACCAAATGGGATTTTTATATTTGATGTTAATGATTTTGATTATCAAGAGTCTATGAAGGGTTACACTGAAGAAGATAGTAATGAATTATTTTCATACACTTGGAAAATACTTGATAATGGAATAGGCTCTATCAAGCATGATTTAACTATTAAAACAGATAATAATACATTTAATGAGATACATTATCAAACAACTTTTAAAAAAGAAGTATATATTAAAGAATTAGAAAAATTGGGGTTTAAGGTAGAAATATTAATAGATGATAATATAAAAGTATTTTTTAAATGCGTAAAATAGGGGGGGATTTTATGGAAGAATTAAATATTACTGAGGTAAAAAGTAAAAATAGTGATGAGTTAAAAGAAGAAAAAATAGTAACTTTTTCTTCATATGATGGAGTAGTTTATGAGCATAAAAGATTGAAAAATGCTCCTGTAATGCATGATTTAACTATTAAAGCAAATATATTTTTATTAATTACCTCTTTTATTTTTGAAATATATGCATTAATATCATTAATTGGATTAAAAAATGTAAATGATGATGGAATATTTATAGACATATCAAAACACTGTAGTGTAGGTTTATCTATGGCGGTTATTCAAACAACATTTGGCTTTTTCTTAGGATCTATGATTAGGCATAATAGATTAAAAGATTCAGTAGAAAATACTAGAAAGTTTTCTAAAGTTTATATACTTTTAATGGTTGTTGAATTCATAATGATTTCTATTATATTTGTAATAGGACTAAAATATATGGATGCTTTTGTTTTCATATCTTCAACGCTTATTACTACATTTGCGTTCCCTATTTTAGGTGTATATGTTTCTAAAAGCATCAAACCTCAAGATGTTTAATAAGGAGGTTTATTATGGATTATAAAAAAATAGAAGACGAAAGAAAATTACATTTGCACTATTATAATAGAAAGCAAAAAATAAGCAAAATAGTAATTATTATATCTTTAATTGGAATTATTCTAACAACAATAATTTCGCTTGTTAGCTTGTTTTTCCATATATATTATAGATACATATCATTTATGGGTTTATTCTTTATTATGATGCTTTTTGGAATAGCAGGAGTTTTTAAAGCAAATGAGTATAATAAGATATATTCTGAAAAAGTTAAAAATAAAATTCTATTAGGTATATTAGAGAAATATTATACTAATTGTAAATATGAAAAAGAGAAAAATGTATATTCTGAAATAAATAAATCAGATTTATTACCTACTGATTTATTAGTAATAACTGAGGATTTTATTAGTGGAGAATATAAAGATATTACTTTTAAAATGTTTGATACAGTTATATATACTTTAAATGATAAAACGCAGTATTATTTTAACAATTATTCAGGTGATATAAAGGATAATCCACTAGTAAATATAATGGATGGACTTACTTTTCGAGGTTTATGGCTTAATTTTACATTAGATAGAAATTTTAATACTAAAATTATAATTAAAGAACCACGCTTATTTACAACTACGCATTATCCTAAAATGCAAGAAGTACAGGTTGAATCTATTGATTTTACATCAAAATATAAAGCCTTTGCATTAGATAAACAAAAATTCTTCTTTATTTTCACACCTAGCTTTATAGAAAAATTTATGAAATTAGATGAATTATGTAACGGAAGAATAATGTTTTCTTTAATTGATAATGTTATTAATATTGGTATTGATAATGACTTTGATTGTTTTGAATTAGATATGTTTGAAGATTCTAAAGATAATATCTTTGTCCTAGAAGAACAATTAAGCATTATTGCTGCAATTATAAATGAATTCAATTTTGCAACCGATAAATATAATAAGTCACTTAATAAGGGTAAAATAGTTAAATGGAATAAAGGAAAACTCGAATAACAAAAAACGGCTAATTTTAGCCGTTTTATTACTTTATTTTAAGGGGTTTAAGTTTTGGCTTATTAGGTTCAAACTTAAAGCTGTCTATAAAACAATTTATTATAAATATTTCTTTTTCAACATCTTGCGTAATATCATTATATGTTCTATTTTCTAGATCAAATGATTCTTTAATGCCATCTAAAATGAAATATAAGCTACCATTATATACTTTTATAAAATCTAAATTATAATGGAATAATTTTTCTATTTTTTCACTAAATTTATCTTCAATAATATATTTATTTGCTAAATCAATATTATTAGTATAGAAATTTAAACCTAATAGTTTTAAATCCATTTTCTTTAGATTTGTTTGTTCACTATTTTTTGTGATTAATAAAACGAAATCTTTATCGCTTTTTAAATTAAGTGAATATATCCTACCACATTTTACTATGTTTTTAGCTTCTGAAATATATTTATAATCCATACTTCTAAAATCTATATTACGAATACTACCAACTACTAATTCATTTTTTAAAAAGCTAAAATCTTCATTACATTTATAATAATTTAGACTTTCAAACTCATTTCTTGTAAATGAGTATTTATTTTTATCACTAATACCTTTTTGTCTAGAAAAATAGAAAAACTGTCTAGAAGTAAAAGCATCCATTATTATTAATTCTTTATATTTATTTTTTAAGTTGTTAATTAGTGCTACAGCAATAAAATAATAACCAATTGATCCAACCATAAGTATTATAGCAATAGTTATTAATACATTTTTATAACTTACTGATAGAGTTAAACCAATTATTAAAAGTAATACTCCAAGAGCTAATATTAAATAACCAATTGCGATATATATTCCTCTTTTTACTTTAAATATAGTATCTTCCATAATATCACCAAGAATTATTATAACATAAATTTAAAAAAAATAAATTTTTTTACTGTTTTACCCAAGATTTTTAATATATTAAACGTATATATAGGTTAAGGAGGTAGAAAAATGAAAAAAATCTGTTTAGCCTTAAGTGTATTTGTTCTATTTATTGCTATGGGGGTTGCCATAGCACACGCTAAAACAACAAACGAGGTTTCTACTAATGAAGTAGTAAACTATGTTTATGTTGATGTAAAAGGAGAAGTTGCTAATCCTGGAGTATATAGAGTTAGTGATAAATGTAGAATATTCCAAGTGCTAGAAATTGCTGGAGGATTAAATGATAACTCTGATACATCAGGAGTAAATCTAGCCCAAAAGGTTAGTGATGAACAAATAATAAAAATTCCTAAAAAAGATGAAGAAGTTAGTACAACAAACTTAATAAATATTAATACAGCAACTGCATCTGAATTAGATTTATTACCATTTATTGGTTATTCTACAGCAACAAATATTATAGATTATAGAACAAATAACGGACTATTTAAGGCAAAAGAAGAAATTAAGTTAGTAAATGGCATTGGAGATGTTGTTTATGAACAGATTAAAGATCTTATCACTATATGATAATATCTATTATATTGCTATAGGGGTACTCTTAGTATCCCTATTTCAATATACCTTCTTTTTAATACCGATTTATTTATTTTATATACAAAAAAAGAAAATATTTACTCTAACATTTATATTTATGTCTTTATTTTCCTTTAGACTTATTTTAAAAGTGTATAAGAATTTTAATATAAGTAATAATATTAGTGGGATAGTAATGGATGTAAAAGAGAATAGTTATATTATAAAAATGCATAATCAAAAAGTTATTTTATATACTAATGAAACTCTATCTTTAGGTAATTATATTAAAGCAAGTGGTAATTATAGAGAAATAAACTACCCCACTATTCCATTTGATTATAATAATTATTATTTAAAACATGATATAAAATATCAGTTTTTTGCGAATAAAATAGAAATTAAAAAAAGATTTAATATATATATGGTTAGAAATAATTTAATTAATTATTTTGATACATACTATTCTAAAACATCTAGTAGTTTTTATAAAAGTTTATTATTAGGATATAAAAATGATTTAGAGATAAAAGATGATTTAACTAATCTAGGAATTAGTCATATGTTTAGTATAAGTGGACTACATATTTTAATAATAGTATCGTTTTTAAGTTTATTTTTAAAGAAGAAATATATAAACATATTTTTAGTGTTTTATCTTTTTATAACGGGATTATCGCCATCTGTCTTAAGGGCAAGTTTAATAGTTATTTTATCTAACTATTTTAAATATAAAAAACTAGAGTTTTCTTCATTAGATACATTATCATTTGTATTTATATTTTTGTTATTTATTAATCCATATTACATATTTGACACTGGCTTTGAATTATCATTTTTAATAACTACATCTATTTTAATTACTGATTTTAATAAGAAATATTTGACTATTAAAGTAAGCTTACTAGCTTTTTTTATGAGTTTACCACTAACTATAAATATGAGTAATAAAGTTAATTTATTATCTCCTATCTTTAATATTTTACTAGTAGGCTTTTTTACAGCCATATTTATGCCCATAACTATAATCACATCATTTATTAGAAACTTTAAGCCTTATGAATTATTATGTGATTTATTTATAAAAGTTATTAATATATTGTCTAATATCAAGATTAGTGTAATAGATGTACCACAAATGAGTAGTATCCAAATTATGTTATATTATATATCTATTTTTATATTCTTTAAAATGAAAAAAGGAATATATCTAATTATCATAATGTTTATGGTATTTATGAAAGGTAAAATCACTATAGGAGGTTATGTAAAAATATTTGATGTTGGTCAAGGAGATTCATCATTAATAAAAACACATAATTATACTATAATGATAGACTGTTACAATGATAGTTATAAATATCTAATAAAAGAAGGAATCAATCATATTGATTATTTAATAATTACTCATGGCCATGATGATCATGCATCTGATTTATTAGATATTTATAATTCAAATATAAAGGTAGATACATTAATAGTTAGTTACTATGATACATCAACTCTAACAAAAGAAGCACTTAATTATTATGAAAATGTTATTTTTTTTAAAGGTGGAGATGAACTCAATTTAAAAAAAATAAGTATTAAATGCTTAGCTCCCCTTAAGAATAATAGTAATTTAAATAATGTATCCTTAGTATTAAAAATACATGTTTTGAATAAAGATTTTTTGTTTATGGGAGACTATGAACTAGAAGAAACACTTCTAAATTTAGATATTAAATGTGACATCCTTAAAGTAGGTCACCATGGCGCAAAATATGCTTTTACAAAGGCATTTATTGATAAATGTAGTCCTAGTGAATGTGTTATAAGTTGTGGGGCATATAATAAATATAAACATCCAAGCGATGTATGGATAGATTACTTTAAGGAAAACAATATAAAATATCATATTACTTATTTAGATAAGACATATACATATAGAAATTATTATACCTAGAAATGAGAATTAAAAATGAATTATTATGATGAAATAAAATGTAGATTAATAAAAAGTGAAATATATGATAGAATTAACACCTATAAAAAGGATACTAATAAAGTAGATAGTTATTATGAAATTGGAAGATTACTTTTTAATGCAGGAAAAGAATATGGGAAAAACATTATTCATGAGTACTCAGAGAAACTTTCTTTTGAATTAGGGAAAACATTTAAAGATAGATTGCTATTTAGAATTCGCCAGTTTTATATTACATTTAGTAATGAAAAATTGTCCGCACTGCGGACACAATTGAGTTGGAAACATTACAAAAAATTAATATCTTTGAAAAATATTGATGAAATAAAATACTATATTTATCTTTGTATAGATAATTATGCCATTGAATACTCATCAGATGACAGAATAATATCTAGAGAATATATGATAATATAGTCTTATTTTTTTAAATATAAAATGATATTTAAAAATATATGTGTTATAATAAAATTTGGAGTGATAGTTATGAAAAGTGAGTATTTATTCATATCAGTTGATGAATTTCTTATAAAAAAGAAAATAGATGAGTTATTAAAAAAAGAAAATATAGATGAAGAAATACTAGAAATGTATGATTTAGATGAAGCTGATCTAACTGATTTAATATCTTGTTTAAATACTGAATCAGTGTTTGATGATAAAAGAGTATTTTGGGTAAAAAATCCTAGTATTTTAGAATCTGATAAAGATATTAATAAAAATGAATATGATTTATTAGAAAAATATTGTAATAACGAAAACAATAATATCTTAATTTTTTCATCAACTAACTATAATAAAAATAATAAACTATCACCAATTATTAAAAAAAGCTTTATTATTAATGAATTAGATAAATTAGATATTAATCTAGGAGATTATTTCAATAAATATGTGATGGATAATCATATGCTTGTAGATGAAGCTATAAAAGTAGAGGTATTAAATAGAAGTAAGGATTATCAAACACTTGAAAACAACCTACAAAAATTAGATAATTATGCTTCTGGGAATCCTATAACTATGGATATGGTTAATCTATTAATTAATAAAGAAGTAGAAAGTAAGATTTATGATATAAGTCAAGCTATGTTTGATGGAGATACAAATAAAGCTTATATATCTTTAAAGAATTTATTAGATGAAAATGTTAATCCTTCTATTATACTTGCGAATTTAAAAAATACTATTACTTTATTACTATATGTTTCTAAATACATCGCAAGAGGTAAAAGCCAATATGATATAGCTCGTGAGCTAAATATAAGCGCAGGCCGTGCATATCATCTTATTAGAGGTGCAAAAACTTTAGGGGATAAAAGAATAGAAGATTACATTAATAAGTTATATAAAATAAATATTGATTCAAGAAGTGGTAATGGCGATGAAAGATTATTGCTTGAATTATTTGTTTTACAAAAATAGGAAGTGATTAATTTGAGAGACTTAAAAATCTTAAAATTAAATCTTGATTACAGTAAAAGAATATTATGTGTAAGTGATATACATGGTGGATATAATTTATTAGATAGTAATTTAAAAAAAATAAATTATAATCCAGAAAATGATTATTTATTCATATTAGGTGATGTAATTAATCGTGGTGAAAATAGTTTTGATTCTATTAAATATATAATTGATTTATGCAAGAATAAAAATGTATATATGATTAAAGGAAATCATGAAGAAGATTTCTATAATAGAAATGATTTACAGCGTGATATGATTAAAACATATGTAACGCTAGAAACCTCTTTGTTACACGATATTTTAAAGGATGTTGATACATCAACATTTACTGAGGATGATATATTTGATTATGTATATGATAACCATAAATATATCTTTGATTTTATAGAAAAATTGCCTGATATGATAGAAACAGAAAAATTTATTTTTGTTCATTCTGCATATTTTGATACTAATACAGTTAGTAGTGTAGTCAGAACCGCAGACTATCTTCATCATGATTATAAATCGAAAGATAAATGGATAATTGTAGGACATTATCCTACCGCAAATTATCCTGAATATACAAATGGTATATTTAACTGTAATCCACTTATTTTACGTGATAGAAAGATATGCTTAATTGATGGAGGCAAAGGAACAAAGCATTTTGGTCAAGTTAATTTATTAATTATAAAGGATAATGAATTTAAAAGTATTTATTCTGATAATTTTAAAAAAATAGAAGTAGTTAATAATCAAGAAGCTAGAGGTAATGTATCTATTATGTATAAAGATCCTTACGTAAAAATATTACAAGAGATGGATGAGTTTTATTTATGTGAGTTTCATGGAAAAGAAATACTACTTGAAAAAAGAATGGTTTATACAGATGATAGAGGCTATAATGCTAGAAACTCAACAAACCATTATTTAGAACTTAAAAAAGGAGATATTGTTTCATTAATACATGAAGGAAAAAATATTAGTGAGGTAAAAAAAGATGGCATAGTAGGGTATGCCTACAATGCCAACTTAAAATTATAAAAGGAGTAAATAAGCTGAGAAAAAAGTTTTTTCTATTCATTTTATAATATTGTATTATTATGCTTAGGAGGTGTCTATAATGAAAAAATTAAAGAAAAGAATTATCTTTTTAATCCTTTTAGTAATTATGATGTCATTTCTTTTTGGTTGTGGTAGAGAAATAGTAATTCGTCATAAAAAAACAGTTGGAAATATAAAAATTGGAACTGTTAATGGAGAATGGCAAATAATTGGTCTTAAAGACTACAATGTTGACGATATAATTATTCCAGATGATATAGGTTATAGTAAAATTTCCAAATATGCATTTTCATCCGATAAGATTCCATCGGGGAAAAAATATAGAAATATAAGCCTTGGAACATCCGTAAAAGAATACTCATATTTACCTCAATGCACCAATTTTTATTATAGCGACACCTTAGAGAATTATCTAAAAAATGATCATAATAATTCTTTATTATACATGGGGTATAATATTTATTTTATTGATCAAGATGGTGAAGAATTATTCGATAACAAGAAATATACTATGCTAAGTGAATATTTTATAATTCCAAGTGGGATAAAAAGAATTCCTGATTATTCTTTTTATCACCTTCAAAAGAAATTCAAGGAAATAGTGTTTAATGATGAAATTGAAGAAATTGGAAAGAATGCATTTGAAAAAAGTATAGGAAAAGATGGTAAAATAACTTTTGGAAAGGACTTGAAAATAATTGATGAATGGGCATTTTGGAGATGCGAGTTTGAAACATTAGAATTTCCAACTAACTTAATAGAAATAAAAGAAAGGGCATTTGAGGATTGCGTTAATCTAACCAGTGTAACTTTTAATAATAATTTAGAAGTGATTGGGACATGGGCTTTTAGCGGTTGTAGTAGGTTGAAAATTGAAATTCTACCTGAAGGTATAAAAGAGTGTATCGGTGGTTTTTCAAATCGCAATTCTGATTATTTAGTAATTCCAAAAAGTATAAAAAAAATGGATGTATATCTTGTGATGGGAAAAGATGAGACACTTGAGAAAAAATATGTTGCATATTATAAAGGAACAGAAGAAGAGTTTTCTAGAATAACACTATATAAAAGAGAAAAACCAAAAATTGTGAATTTCGTGGAAGTTGATTTAGTTGATAAATCAAATGTATGCTTTTATAGTGAAACTATGCCATCAAGCAACCCTGAAAAGTATTGGCATTATGAAAATGGAGAAATAAAAAAATGGCAATAAAAAGGTTGGCATAATAGGCTATGCCTACAATGCCAACTTAAAATTATCTTAAATTTAAACTATTTATATACTCAATACTTGGGTCAATGTAAATAGTTTTTTCATTTGAATAAGATAAGAAACAATTTCTTTTATTAGGTATCCTTTTTAGATATTTAACTTCCGTATAAATAACTGGAACACTTGAAGAATACCTTGCCTTTGAAAAGTATGCACATATTAAACTTGCACATCTAATAGATTCTTCATTAACAACTCCACTTAATACTATATGACTACTTGGCATATCTTTAATGTGAAACCATAAATCGCTTGATTTAGCGATTACTTTTGTTAAGTAGGCATTTTGTTCGTTGTTTTTACCTATATAAATTATATAATCATTTGTTTTATAAGTAGTAAGTTTGATTTTAGTTTTTTTATTTGTCTTTTTAGGATTTATTTCATTAGATATTCCTAATATATCATCAATATTACCTACTTCAATTTGACTTAATAGTAGTTCATAATATTCTATTTCGCTTTTACATTCATCTATTTGATTAGGTATTATTTTAGTCGCATTTTTCTTTTTGTTATAGATTTGAAAATACTTACTAGCATTTTTATTTGGACTAATGGATGGATCAAGTTCAATTTCTAAATTAGAATTATCATAATAATTGAATAAAGTAATAGAAGTAGCGCCTTTATTAATTCTATTTAAATTATTATATAAGAGTTCACCTTTTATTCTATAAATATCACTATTTAAGGCATCAGTTAAATCATTATTTAGATTTATAAGTTTTCTTTCATATTTTTCTATTTTGTTTTTTATATGATGAGCTAAGTTATTACTTCTAACTCTTATTTCATTAGTTTTAGTTTTTTCATAGTAATAATCATCTAATAATTTAGATAGGGAATCATAATATTTCTTTTCTTCATTAATAAATGATATATCAGTATAATATATATTTTTTTCATACATTGTTGGCTTATATGAATTTATATAGTTATAAAATAATTCATAGTTATCATAAGTATAATTAGATATAAAATTTGATACTCCATTAAATCTATTTGATAAATCTTTAGATGAATATATAGTATCAAATTCACGTTTTATTTCATCTTTAGTTAAATTAAAAGGATTGATTTTATCAATTTTAATATTATATTCAATATTTGGTAGTATTGTTCTAGTTTCTGATTCAAAAGGATTAATGTATTTATATGCGGTAACTATTTTATCATTAACACATAAAACTAAATTAGAATGTCTACCCATTAACTCTAAATATAATTTAACATCTATCATATCACCAATTTCATCAATTTTACTAATATTAATACACACTATTCTATCATTATCAACTTGGAATAATCTCTTTATTATGCCGTTTTCAATGTATTTACGTAAAAGTATAGTTAGATTCGTTAAGTTAGAGTCTGTCTCATAATTTCTATTTGTGAAATTCATATGAGCAAGCTCAGTATGAATAGTAATAAATAGATTATAATTTAGACTGTTTGCTCTAATAGAAAAAAGATAGTCAGTAGGACTAATTTGATTAATTTTATTTATTTTTCCGTTTTCAACTACACTTAGTTCTTTAACTAAATGATGAATAAAAAGTCCGTCTATTGGCATAAAAATCACTCCTTTATTATTATAACATAAATGTGTTATAATTTATAATAAATAGGAGGGAATTTAAATGGATAGATATCAAATAATTTTTCAGGCAACATTAAAAGATTTAGATATAGTTTATAATATTTGTAAGAATACGATAGAAGCAATATATCCAAATTATTATCCAAAAGGGGCAGTAGATTTCTTTTTAGCGTATCATGAAAAAGAAAAAATAAAAAGCGATATAGAAAAAGGGTATGTCTATATTCATAAATTCAATGGAGAGATATTTGGAACTATTAGTTTTCATGATAACCATATTTATAGGTTTTTTGTTGAACCAAAGTATCAACATCAAGGATATGGTAAACAATTAATTAGATATGCTGAATGGATGATTTTTAAGAATTATGACACAATCGTTTTAGATGCATCTTTTCCATCTAAAAATCTATATTTAAAAAATGGGTATAAAGAAATTGAATACAATAAGATTGAAACTGATAATAAAGATTATCTATGTTTTGATGTAATGGAGAAGAAGAAATAGTATAACATACCCGCTAGTTTGTTGAACCCAATAAAATATGCTGAATAGAAAAAAAGGACTGAATAAATATAATTTCAGTCCTTTTTAATTAATTGTTATTATTACTTACAATATTTACCATCTTTAACATTTCTTAATTCTCTTAATACTAATTTCATATCAATTGGTTTAGCAATATGAGAATTCATTCCTGCATTAAGACATTCGCTTACATTTTCTGAAAAGGCATCAGCAGTCATCGCAATAATAGGAATGTTTTTAGAAATTTCATTATCTAGCGCTCTAATCTTTTTTGTGGCATCAATACCATTTAATATAGGCATTTGAATATCCATAAATATTAAATCATATTTTGCATTAGTTAAATCTTTGACTAAATCATAAGCTTCTAATCCGTTATGTGCTCTTTCAGTATTTATATTATTCATCTCTAATAATTTAGATATTATTTCATAATTAATATCATTATCTTCAGCAACTAATACATTCATACCACTTAAATTAGAATAATTATCTGCTAATAATGATTCCTTTTCCTCAATATTTAATAATTCACTAATTATTTCATATAATCTAGATTTGAATAGAGGTTTATATATAAAGCCATTAACACCATATTCTAAAGCATTTTTTTCAATCATAGATAAATCATATGAAGATACAATAATAATTGGGATTTTTTTATCTATTTCCTCTCTAATTTTTTTGGCAACCTCAAGCCCATCTATATCAGGCATTTTATAATCAAGAATTACAATATCATATTTATCATTATTATGCTTAGCACTTATTTTATTAAAGGCCTCATAACCTGATGTTGCACTATCAGCGATTAATCCTAAATCAATTAAAGTATCAACTGCTGTATCTAATAAAATAGGATCATCATCAACAATTAGAGTCTTTAAATTAGGTAATTTCATTTCCTTAGGCTGTCTATTTGAAATAGGTAAATCTAATATTACAGTAAATTTTGTACCAACATTTTCTTTACTTTCACATTCAATAGAACCATTCATTAATTCAATCATTTTCTTAGTTATGGTTAAGCCTAAGCCAGTACCTTGAATAGAATTTACTCTACTATCTGTTTGTCTTTGGAAAGGCTCATACATAGTTTTCATAAATTCTTCTGACATACCTATACCACTATCTTCAATAATAAATTTAATTATTACATGATCATCTTTATTACTTTTTTCTTCATATAAATCAACATTAACAGTACCATTAGGATCAGTGTATTTAATGGCATTAGATAATAAATTAATATATATTTGGTTTAATCTAAGCTGATCAGCATATAAATATTCTATATCAAAATTATGTATTCTAAAATTAAAATTAATATTCTTTTCTCTAACCATTGGTTGTGATAAACCAACTAAACTTTCGGTAGTTTCTACAATTGAGAAAACGTGTGGATTAAGGGTTAATTTACCACTTTCAACCTTTGATATATCCAATATATCGTTAATTAAAGTAAGTAAATGTCTACTTGATAAATCAATTTTTTTCAAAGAATCAGTAATGATTTGCCTATCATCTATATTCTTTTGAGCAATAGTAGTTAGTCCTGTTATAGCATTCATAGGAGTACGTATATCATGACTCATTGTAGATAAGAAGTCTGTTTTAGCTTTATTAGCCTTATAAGCTATTTCAGCACTTTCCTTTAATTTTCTATTAAAGATTGTTAATACAACTAAATCTACTATAAATAAAACAAATAAACCTACAGAAACAAATATTAATAAAGACCAATCTAAATTAATATTTTCTAAATCACTTTTTGGAATTAAGGTTAATAAAACCCAGTTATCACTTACATTCATTTGACTATTTGATATTAAAGAATCAATGTTATTATTATCTTTTAGTTCTAAAATTATTCTATCGTTTGATAATTTATTTAATAATTCAATTTTTTCTTCATCACTTAATGCTTTATTGTTTCTATTATAGAAATCAAAAAATGATGAATCTTCGCTACTATTAGAATTGATAATATAATATCCATTTGATGGATTAATTATAGCAACTCTAGCATTTTCAAATTTTTCAGTTGAAAATACCCATTTATCAGTTAAATAAGATGATGGAACAATCCTTATTAATAATACATCATGCATTATTGATGAATCTATTTCATCTTTAATTTCAACAATAGTATAAAAACCTATGGATGGTTTATTATTAATAGGGTTTTTGAATATTCTAGATATAGTAACATCATTTTTCTTTGCTCTTAAAAATAATTCTTTTAATTCACCAGTGGAATAATCAACATCGTAACTATTATTACTATTAGGTTTAGTTGATTTACCAATTCTTGTAGTTACATCCACAATATGGGTCATTATTTCTTTATCGATAGCCGCAGTAGATGTAAAAGATAATGCATCATTCATTGTTAAAATATTTTCTTTTAAATAATTTGACCATGATTTACATAAATTTTTTTCACCTTCAAGATAATTTGTTGCAATAAGTGCATTTGAATATGTTAAACTCTTAAATTCCTCTTTACTTTCTTTTATACGATTTTTTGATTCTAGTTTAACATAACTAAAAGCACTTAAGATGATTATTAGGACAATTATAACGTTTAACATTACAATGATAAAATTCTTTTTCATTTTTAACCCTCCTAAAGCGCATATTATAAATTTATTATAACATTTATTAGATAAATAAGCACTAATACATAATTTTTATGTTATAATTAATTATAAGAAGAATAATAAAGGGGTGTTTACGATGAATAACATTTCCAATAATATTAGAAATATTAAAAAGAGAGTTTTAATAGTAGAAGATGAAGAGATTAATAGGCTACTATTAGAAAAAATTATAGGCGATAAATATGAAGTTTTATATGCTTGTAATGGGATAGATGCTATAAACGTTTTAAAAGAAAACAAAAACGTTTCTTTAATATTGTTAGATTTAATTATGCCATTAATGGATGGACTATCATTTATAAAAGAAACAAAAAAATATAATCTTTTAAAAAGTATTCCTATAATTGTCATTACATCAGAAAAAGAAAATGAAGTAGAATGCTTAAATCTTGGGGCTTATGATTTTATTAAAAAGCCTTTTGAAAAAGGAG
>Ga0247611_10004412_pt1 | contig 19537 bp, 16 predicted proteins | sample 177DNAGHGhighgp2_FD_192422 | JGI IMG/M metagenome (GOLD analysis project Ga0247611, IMG submission 192422) | Sheep rumen microbial communities from Palmerston North, Manawatu-Wanganui, New Zealand - 1770 DNA GHGhigh gp2 | ecosystem: Host-associated > Mammals > Digestive system > Stomach > Rumen...
AAGGTGGTTATAGCGTGAGGGTCCCACCTCTTCCCATTCCGAACAGAGAAGTTAAGCCTCACCACGCCGATGGTACTGCGAAAGTGGGAGAGTAGGTAACCGCCCCCTAAGAGAGAGGAGATGTCAGTAATGATGTCCCCTCTCATTTTTTTTTGCCTACCCGCATTCATCATACTCCAGCCAATCTCACGCTCCACAATTAACTGTGACCCTTGATCAAGGCTCAGCGGAAAATTTGTGAAAACAATAATGGAAATCCCCTAATGAGTTGAAGAAACGCGTGGATGGTGTGGGCGTGTAGTATTCATGAGAACGTAAAATAAAAAGGAAAAAAGAAAAATTTCTTTAAAGGTTTGTGCGCTCAAAAAAATAGTTATAACTTTGTTGATTGATTGAGACAGATGAGACGATTGACGGTTATATTGGCAATGATTCTTGCGTTGGGGCTTGGTAACGCAGCTCTGGCCGAGATTCAGTGGCATGAGACCAATCGTGAGATGACGGGTAAAAGCCTTAACGATCCTCGTTCGAGCGACGGTATCGAGATTTATGGCTCCAATGGTACGATTACCATTGTCACGCCCAAGCGCATCAACGTGCGTGTCTATACCATCTTGGGACAGATGGTTTCGCAGGCTACGTTGCAACCTGGGACTTCTGAGCTGCGGCTCAACTCCAGGGGAATTTATCTGGTAAAGATCGCTAACCTGACGCAAAAGGTGGCCATTTAACCGTTCATCACCATCTATCTTTAACCATAAAGAATTTTAAACTAAAACCATTTAATAACCTTAACTAAACATTAGTAAAGTATATGACTAATTTAGAAAACATTGATTGGGCACATCTGCCTTTTGGGTACATGAAGACTGATTACAACGTGCGTTGCACGTTCAAGGATGGCAAGTGGGGTGAAATCGAAGTCACCCAGGACGAGACCATCACACTGCACATGGCTGCAAGCTGTCTGCACTACGGACAGGAAATCTTTGAGGGTCTCAAGGCCTTCCGTGGACAGGATGGCAAGATCCGTCTGTTCCGTCCCGATGAGAACGCCAAGCGCTTGCAGAACAGTGCTAAGGGAATCAAGATGGAGCCTCTGCCCGAGGACATCTTCTTGGAAATGTGCAAGAAGGTGGTGAAACTCAATGAGCGCTTCATTCCGCCCTATGGCAGCGGTAGCTCGTTGTATCTCCGCCCCGTTGAAATCGGCATCTCCCCTCGCGTGGGTGTAAGCCCTGCCGATGAATATACCGTCATCATCTTTGTCACTCCTGTGGGCCCCTATTTCAAGGAAGGCTTCCACTGCACCAAGGTCGCTATTTACCGCGAGTATGACCGTGCTGCTCCCTGTGGCACTGGCCGCTGGAAAGTGGGTGGAAACTATGCTGCAGGTATGGGCGCTACTGCTCGTGCCAAGGAGGCCGGCTTCAGTGCTGCCCTGTTCCTGGATCCCAAGGAGAAGAAGTACCTCGACGAGTGCGGTCCTGCCAATTTCTTTATCGTGAAAGGCAACACCTACATCACTCCCAAGTCGGGTTCTATCCTGCCCTCGATTACCAACATGAGTCTCCAGCAGATTGCCCGTGACCTGGGCATGGAGGTTGAGGCTCGTCCCATCCCCCTGGAGGAACTGGCCGAGGCCGACGAGGCTGCCGAGTGCGGAACCGCTGCTGTCACCGCTCCCATCAGCGAGGTTGTTGACATGGACAAGGACGTTCACTATGTCATCAGCAAGGATGGTGAAGTGGGTCCCAAGGTTACTGCCCTCTACAATCGCCTGCGTGCAATCCAGATGGGTGACTATCCCGACGAGCACGGCTGGGTAGTCTTTGTGGACTAATGCTGCCGACAATGCTGGATTGTTTATCCATCATCCAACGATACTACACACCCGGTAATGACGATTACCGGGTGTTGGTTCTTCATAGCCAGCAGGTTGCCGAACTGGCGCAGAAACTGGCCCAACGGCTCATCACACGTCAGCATCAGCCGGTTGATGTCGAGTTTGTCTGCGAGGCAGCGATGTTGCACGACATCGGCATGTGCCGCACCGATGCTCCTGGCATCTATTGCTATGGCTCCGAACCCTATATCATGCATGGCGTTTTGGGCCGCAAGATGCTCGATGGCATGGGGCTGTTCCGTCACGGCAGGGTCTGCGAACGTCACACTGGGGCGGGGATCACTGCACAGGAAATCATCACACAGCATCTGCCCATCTCTCCTGCTCGCGATTTGCTCCCCGAGAGCATTGAGGAAAAACTGGTATGCTATGCCGACAAGTTCTTCAGCAAGAGTCATCCTGGCGAAGGTCCCAAGCCGGTCGAGCGCATCCGGGCCTCGATGGCTAAGTTTGGTGCCGACTCGTTGCAGCGATTCGATGAGATGGTGCAGCTGTTTGGTCTTCCCGATGATTTGGAGGAGTGATTGATCACTTCTCGCCGGGCATGTTTTTCCACACAGCTAACAACGTCTCGACGATGTCGTCATAGTCCTGCTGCATGAAGGGTTGATCACTATTGGTCATGATAGTGTAGGTGATGCCATCGTAGGTGCGGCTTGTGGGAGTATCCTTCAGGCCATTGCGCAGGTAGAAAGCGTGTCGCCTTGACCGTTGCTCGGGATTGGGGGCATCGGGTTGCCACGGTGACTCAATGTCAATGACAAACGGTCGACTCTCGTTGTACTCATTCAGAACCCATGAGAGGATTTCTTGCCCATAGCCCTTGCCTCGCAGGTGTTCCCTGACGGCAAAGTACCATCCCCAGTTATACTTGGGCAGATGCAATACCATCGTCAGGCCCACAAGCGTCTCATGGTCATGGTAGGCACAATAGTCTATAGACATGACATCGAGCAGGTGGATCAGGTCGTCATAGGGGATCTGCTCCTCGACGGGGAATGCTGTCTCATATAGTTTCCTCAACTCCTTGTTGTCGGCATTCTGGCTTGTTATCTTTGTCGTTTTTAACATCGTTGTGATTTTATTGTGTTGTTGTATATTTGGCCCCGAACACCCAGTGGGCGAGGAGTGGGCTAAGCCTGATGATATTGCCGATGAGCAAGCACGCTCCCACGATAATCAGAGCGATTGTCAGCGAGACGGTGGCTTCGATTATGGGCATGGGATGATCGGTGAAAATGGTGGTTATCGAACCTAAATTCCTGGGAATTAAAAAATAGTGAATGAGATAAATGTCCAGGGTGCGGCGGCCAATGTATTGTAAAGAGCGCCCCAATCGTCGCTCTTGGCTGAATGCCGCTTGATGATGCCTAAAGAATGCAAACAATATCACCATGCCGCTGATCGACAGCAAGAAGCTAAAGGCGGTGATGCCAATGATGATGGCATCCCAGAACACATTTACCAGAAAATAGAAGATGATGCATCCTGCCAGTAGCCATTGATTGTCAAGGGCCTTTTCAACCAGGGGAAAAAACTGCTTGGCAAGCGTGCCGATGATAAAGAAAATGAAATATTGCCACAGGGGTATCGACAGAGCGTTCTGTAACGCAGGTGATAAGGGTATGGCTTCGCGGAGGCCTGGTCGCCAGATATTGTATAACACTAAACCCAAGAAAACCAAAGCCAGATTAGCCCAACGACCCCTGATGCAAAACCTGACAAATGCGTAGATAGCATAATATTCCAGCAGGACAAAGGTGAACCAGTAGCCGGCTTTGCCTGGCGTCATGATGCTGGTGGCAAATGGCTTGCTCTGAACTGTAATGAATGCCAAGAAGAAGATGAAAGGTGCTATGAGTTGAACAGGAATCTTCTTGCCGAAGAACTTGACGAGTTGACGGCAATTCCACACTGTGGTTTCCTTGTAAAGGACAAAACCGCTGATGAAAAAGAACATGGGCATGCGGATCTATGCCAGATAGTCCTGGATGGAGATGCCCTTGCCGCAGACGTGCCAGCAGAATTGTGACACATGATAGAAAACGACCAGGATCATAGTGAATCCCCTCAAGGCATCAATATATTGTATGCGGCCTGTGCCATCGTTGAGGGAATGGGCTGTCGGGTGATTACTATTGAATTTGTCCATAGCCATGTTTTAATGGGGCTGCTGTCAATTTAGGCGGAATTATCATTGATTTCTTAGCACATTTTCATCATCATGGCTATGCCTCGGTTATTCAAGCAAGCGTCACGACAATCATCACAAGTTTTCAGCCTTGTGGGAGTGTCCATGAAGGTTAGCTGTAATAATTCCGAAAGGAAACGAAATATAACCAACATAAAAATATAATCAATTAGGTGTGATTAATAGAAATCCCCTTAAATCTTGACGCTTTCAAGTTCGGCACTGGCTTGTTCCCATTGGGTCATTGTCTCCTCAAGCTCACGACTCAACGAAGAGTGGGTGTAGTAGATATCAAGGTTCTCACTGGACGATGTGGACAGTTTTTCCTCGATGTCGGCCAGTTGCTGCTCGATGTCGGCTATTTTGGTCTCGAGTGACTTGACTTTTTTCTCGGCTTGACGGATGCGGCGTTCACGTTCCTTCTGTCGCTGATAGTCCATCTTGCCCTGGCTACCGGTCTGCTCTGGCATGTCGTCGGCTTGGGGCTGTGGTGGAGTGGTGTCTTTGGCCTCCAACTGCTGCAGGCTGTCGAGTTGCTTCTTGCGCAGGAAATCATAGATTCCGCCCAAGTGTTCACGCACGCGGTGCTCGCCAAATTCATAGACCTTGTCGACAATGCCGTTAAGGAAGTCGCGATCATGCGAGACGACAATCACTGTGCCGTCAAAGGCTTGGATCGCCTCTTTCAAGACGTCCTTGCTGGGCATGTCCAAGTGGTTGGTGGGCTCATCGAGGATGAGCAGGTTGACGGGCTGCAGCAGCAAGCGTATCATGGCCAATCGGCTTTTCTCGCCACCGCTCAGTACCTTCACCTTCTTGTCGGCATTCTTGCCACCAAACATGAAGGCCCCCAGGATGTCGTTGATGCGGGTGCGGATGTCGCCCACGGCGACATAATCGATGGTGTCATGGACTGTGAGTGTCTCGTCCAGCAACTGTGCCTGGTTTTGGGCAAAGTAGCCGATTTTCACATTATGCCCAATCTGCAACTTGCCGTCAAAGGGGATTTCACCCATGATGCACTTGACCAGTGTGGACTTGCCCGCACCGTTCTTGCCGACAAAGGCGACTTTCTCGCCTCGCTTGATGGTGAACGTCACGTCGTGAAACACGTTCAGGTTGCCATAGTCCTTGCGCAGGTCCTCGGCAATGACAGGGTAGTCGCCGCTGCGGGGTGCTGGCGGGAACTTGAGTCGCATGCGTGAACGGTCCACCTCATCCACCTCGATGCGTTCCAGTTTGTCGAGCATCTTGATGCGACTCTGCACCTGCACGGCCTTGGTTGCCTTGTAACGGAATTTCTCGATGAAGTCCTCGGTGTCATGGATGAGTTTCTGCTGGTTCTCATAGGCTCGCATCTGTTGCTCAATGCGCTCCTTGCGCAGTTCCACAAACTGGCTGTAGCTCACCTTGTAGTCATACGCCTTGCCCAGCGATATCTCGATGGTGCGGTTGGTCACGTTGTCGATGAAGGCACGGTCGTGCGACACCAGTAGCAACGCACCGTTGCGGTTCTTCAAGAAGGTCTCTAACCATTGGATTGACTCGATGTCTAAATGGTTGGTGGGCTCGTCGAGCAGCAGCACGTCGGGGCGCCGCAATAACAGTTTTGCCAGCTCGATGCGCATGCGCCAGCCGCCGCTGAATTCACTTGTGGGGCGGTCAAAGTCGCTGCGCTCAAAGCCCAGGCCTGTCAATGTCTTCTCGATCTCGGCCTCAATGCTCTCGCTTTGCATCATGGCACGCAACTCGGTCTTCTCGGCCACACGTTCGATGAGCTCTTGATAATCCTCGCTGTCATAGTCATTGCGCTCGGCCAGTTGCTGATTCATCCGGTCGATGGCTTCGTCCATTTGCTGCAAGTGTTCAAATGCTCGTGCTGCCTCTTGTTTCACAGTCAGCGAGTCAGTGATTTGCATCTGTTGGGGCAGGTACCCGATGGTGATGTCGGCTTGACGTGCTACTGTGCCACGGGTGGGTTGTTGCTGGCCGGTGATGACCTTCAACATGGTGGTCTTGCCTGCGCCATTCTTTCCCACCAGGGCTATCTTGTCACGATTGTTGACCACAAAACTGATGTCCTCGAACAGCACCTGGCTGCCAAACTCGACTGTGAGACCTTGAATTGATATCATGCCTGTATTGAGATTTTGGGCACAAAATTACAAAAAAAAGTGATATACCGCCCTATGCGCTGGCCTCTAAAGTCAACCCTTCCAGTGCCCGCAGGCACCCGTATCATTCAGAATAGGCTCAAGGGTTTCTGCTCGATGCTCGTCCGGGCTTGGTTGATGTAACTGGGATTGATGTCGATGCCGATGCTGCGACGGTTCAGCTCATAGGCTATCCTGCATGCTGTTCCTGTGCCGCAATAGGGGTCAAGGACAATGCCATTGCGCGGGCATGTGGCGACGATTGGCAGACGGTAGAGCATGTCGGGTGCGACGCAATAATGGGCGATGCCCGACCGCTGCACTGCAATGGTCCACACGTCGCCAGGCACGATGCCCTGCACGCTGCCTGACGGCAGGTAGTGATCCTTAACCTTGCCGCTCCCCTTGTTGTGTGATTTCTCCTCGTTGCGCATGATCAGGGCAGCGGTGCGGCGCAGCTCCTCGTCGTTGTAATAGAAGTTCTTGTCCTTAACCAGGTGGAACATGAATTCATGCACCTTGCGCAAGTGGTCATGGCTGCCTTGTGGCGAGGTGGTGACCTTGTTCCACACAACCTCGTTGACCAGGTTCCATCCTTGTTGGGTGATCATCGCAAGCACTACTCGCCATGGTATGCCTTGCACATAGCCGCCTGTGGTGTCATCGCCCATGTCGAGCCACAATGAGCCTTGTGGCTTGAGCGTGCGGTAGGCCTGCTCCATGGTGGCGAGCAACTCGGCGATGAACTCATCGGCAGTGGCTGCTGTGATGCTCTCGGTGCCCTGGCTGCGGCGACGCCAGTAAGGGGGCGTGGTGACGATGCAGTCGATACTTGAGTCCTCGATGCGTTGCATGGTCGAGGCTGCATCGCCCTGGACCAGATGCGGCATCGCCGATCGTCCTAATCGGGCAACCATGTCGCGCAGGGGCGCGTTGGTGGTAATTGGCGGTTGCTTGCTCTGCTCATCATCTTGTGGCGTGGCTGATGGGTGGTCGCTGTTGAGCATGTCGTGTAATAGCTCGGCAGCGCGATGGGCCTGCTTGTTGTGGGCAATGTGCGAGTAGGCCTCATCGGCCAGCCACATAGCCACCAGCTCATCGGGGTCGGACTTGAAAAGACGGGCGAGCCTGAGCACCTGCTCTCGCTTGGGGCGACGTTCGCCGTGCTCATATCGGCTGTAGGTGGGCACGTCCACGCCGATGGCTTTGGCCAAGTCGGCTTGCCGTTTGCCGCTATTGAAGCGCAGTTGCTTGATTTTATCCGAGAATAGCATAATGAATGACTGTGAAATGTGATTTGTTTGGATATGACAAATGTAGGCGATTTTTTGCGTTTGGCAAAATATCACCACACAATTTTATTTCACAAGTCTATCGGGAGCAGCCTGATGATGTAAGAATGGCCTATTTCCTCTTCTTGCGGCGGCTCTGGTAGCGCCAGTGGTGCTGAATGGAGTGATACAGGTAATGGCGCATGGGATGCAGCAGCCAGAAGTGGTAGAAGAAGAAGGCCAGTGCTGCGCCCAGCGTGGCGGCGTACACATTGTTCAGGTCATAATTGAAGCCTGTCTTCCACATGCGGCCAATCTCCATGAGCAGTGAAAGTACACCAGACGTTACAGCAAATGAAATTTCATGGTTGAGCTTGCTGTGATGGGGTAAGCGTGATTTGGCGTAATCCAAGGTAAAAACGAGGGCAACGATAAAGTATAGCACAAAATGTCCAACCAGTTTAGCACCGGGAAATACATTTAGTGCATTAATTCCAAGTGGATTATTGGCAAACGTAAAATAAAGAACAACCAGCACCGCAAGGAGCGATGGGATGCCTTTCGGAATAGATAAGATAAAACTCTTCATTATTAGATATCTATATGGTTACAACTTGCAAAAGTAACCCTTTTTTACCGTTTTTCGTGACTTTTTTGTAAAAAAATATCTTTATTCCCTTTTTTTTTATGCCACCAGGCTGGTTGTTTCTTTTTATTTGCTATATTTGTGAGCGACTATAGGGATTTATATGAAGGAATTCTTCAAAATGACCCGTCACCAGCGCATGGGGACAATCGTTATCCTCGTGATTATTGCTGTGCTGCTGGTGGGGGCGGTGGGTGTGAGGCAGTGCCGGCCGCGGTCAGCCGATCCGTTGCTTGAAAAGGATATCCGCCAGTTTGAGGCTCAAGTGGACAGCGTGATGTCACTGAGCAATGACAATGCGGCAAGGACAAGGCATGTGGCAAAGGAGGATAGACATAAGACGCGGAAGAAGAATGGCAAGGCCAAGGATAAACCTTCAAAACGGCCAGCTCCCCGCAAGATGGATCCCGTACCCAGCTTTTGAAAATGTCAGGGTATGTCTTGAAAACCCGATAGGGAAACCAGAATGATGAGTAATTCTTACCAAACAAAAGTAATATGGCTAAAAGAGCAGGTTTTGCGACACGCGTGGGTGCCATTGCAGCAGCAGTGGGCTCGGCAGTAGGGTTGGGGAACATTTGGCGTTTCCCCTACGAGGCAGGTGCCAATGGTGGCGGTGCTTTTATCCTTGTGTATATTGGCTGCATTATTGTGATGGGTATTCCGGTGATATTGAGTGAGTTCATTATCGGGCGGTCAACGCACAGCAACATGAAGGCAGCCCTGCTCAAGCTTTCGCCAGGCAAGAAATACTACCTGTTCACCTATTTGTGCATTTTGGGCAGTTTCATCGTCATCGGCTTCTACAGCGTGGTGTGTGGCTGGATCATCGAGTATCTCTACCAGGCGGTGGCAGGCCAGCTGCAAGGCCACTCGGCGCAAGAGTATAACCAGATGTTCACCTCGCTGGTTTCCAGCCCGTGGCGGTGTGTGGGTTGGACTGTCTTGTTCCTGATACTTAATTTCATGGTGATGAGCCGTGGCATCGAGAAGGGTATCGAGAGCGTTGCCCGCGTCATGATGCCGTTGCTGTTTGTTATTCTCATTATCTTCTGTATCAACTCATTACTCTTGCCAGGTGCACATGAGGGGCTGAAGTTCCTCTTCTATCCCGACTTCTCCAAGCTGACGATGAGAGGTGTGCTCGATGCCTTTGGGCAAGCCTTCCTGTCGCTCTCGATAGGCATCTCGTGCCTGGTGACCTATAGTTCCTATTTCAAGGATGACACCTCGCTGGCCAAGGATGCTGCCACCGTGGGCGTGCTCGACACGCTGGTCGCTATCCTGTCGGGTGTGATGATTTTCCCGGCGGTGTTCTCCTTTGGCGTTGAGCCCTCGGCTGGTCCGCGCCTTATCTTCAAGGTGCTGCCCAGTATCTTCCAGCAGATGGCGGGCGGATATGTGTGGGCGCTGCTGTTCTTCTTGCTCGTGTTCTTTGCCTCATTGACCTCGACCATCTCGTTGAGCGAGATCCCCATCACCTTCCTCATCGAGGAGCACAAGCTCTCGCGACCTCGCGCCATTGGGTGGGTGGCTCTATTCACTCTTTTCCTGTCGACCCTTGCAGCTTTGTCGTTCAATGTGCTGGACGGCATTAAGCTGTTCGGGATGGGCATCTTTGATCTGATGGATTATGCAGCCAGCAATGTCTTCATGCTGCTGGGTGGACTGTTCACGGCCGTGTATGTTGGATGGATTCTTGACCGCAAGATTGTTCATGACCAGCTCACCAACGGGGGCCAACTCAAGGCATCGTGGGTGGAACCCTACCTGATCTTCTGCTTGCGATATGTCGCGCCCGTCTCCATCTTCTTCATCTTCCTCTACCTCACCGGCATCATCTAACCCTCCTAAATAACGATATACCAATTTTTATTTGTCCGGGGAAGATTTTGTGAAGTGTCACGATGCGCTGATTTACAATTAGTTTAGCAGGATTTTACCCATATGGGCTTACTTGCAGCGGCCGATGCTGTAGGGCCTCGCCTTGGCGTGGCCGTTGCTATGGCAAGACAAAGGAAAAAATCTCTCCGAATTGATTGAATTGGCTGTATATCAGTGAGCTACATCCAGGTGCCGTCACTGCCACGCCAAGGCGAGGCCCTACAGTGAGGATGCCGGCAACAAAATCCTTGGTGGCTTGGCGGTTTAGGGCGTGGGGCCTGGTGGTGTGCGGCCAAAGGCATCCAATACTAAAAACTATCATTTTGGTAATTGATAGAAGTCCCTTTAATAATAACGTGGGATTTCACGTGTTCACGCAAACAAAACAAACAGAATTCAGACTCATTGTTTGAGTTCGAGGTGGTCGCGGATGGCGGCGGTGAAGGGGCGCCAATAGCGTTGGCACTTCACCTCGCCCACGCCGTACAGGATGCCGAATTCGGCCTGGGTGGTGGGCTTCTCGGTCGCCATGGCCTGCAGTGACTTGTCGCTGAAGACCATGTAAGGGGCGATGTGGCTCGCCTTGGCCAGAGCCTTGCGCAGGTCGCGCAGTTTCTCGAACAGGGCTTTGTCCATCTGCTTGGTGCTCGACTTGTCGTCAACGATAGGGGGAACGATGGCAGCGTCGGCTTGCCTTTTCGACTTGATGTCACGCCGCTCAAAGCGGTTCAGCTCGATGGTCTGACGGCCGTACAGCACTTCATTGCCAAAATCGGTGATTTTCAAATGGTTGTTCTCGTCATAGGCCACGTCAAATAGCCCCATCTGGAGCATCTGCAGCAGGTAGGCATTCCACTCGGCCATGCCGTAGTCGCGCCCTACGCCGAAGGTCTTGAGACGGTCGTAGCCCTTCTCGATGATGTCCCCCTTGCGCCAGCCGCGCAGGATGTCGGTCACGGTGTACATCGTCGCTTGCTCGCCGGTGCGCATGATGGCGCTCAGTGCCATTTGGGCCAGACGGGTGCCGTCGAAGCGCTCGGGTGGATTGTCACACACGTCGCAGTTGTGACAATCGTGGTCATATCGCTCGTTGAAGTAGCTCAACAGGATGCGCCGGCGGCACACGCCGCTCTCGGCAAACTGCTGCATGCGGCGCAGCTTGTCCATATTGACTTGCACCTGGCCCGACTGCTGGGCGAACTGCTGCAGGGTGACCACGTCGCCATAGGAGTAGAACATCAACGCCTCGGCAGGCAGGCCGTCACGTCCGGCGCGCCCGATTTCCTGATAGTAACCCTCGATGTTGCGAGGCATGTTGCTGTGGATGACATATCGCACGTTGCTCTTGTCGATGCCCATGCCGAAGGCGATGGTCGCGCACACCACCTTCAAGTCATCGTTGATGAAGTCGCGCTGGATGCGCTGCTTGAGGGTTGCGCTCATCCCGGCGTGGAACGGCTCGGCCTTGATGCCCAGGCGGGTGAGGTTGGCTGCCATGTTCTCGGTGTCCTTGCGACGCAGGCAGTAGATGATGCCGCTCTCGTCGCGGTGCAGGTTGATGAATTGCACGATCTGGCGCAACTTTTGCCGGCCCGATGAGCCTTGCACCACGTTGAGCGAGATATTGGGACGGTCAAACGAGCTGACGAACAGGCGGGCATCCGGGATGTGGAGCTGATGGGCGATGTCGTCACGGGTGATGCGGTCGGCTGTGGCCGTGAGGGCCATCACTGGAATGTGGGGATAGCGTTGCTTGAGCACACCCAGACTGGTATATTCGGGTCTGAAGTCATGCCCCCACTGCGAGATGCAGTGCGCCTCGTCGACGGCAAACAGGCAGATGCGGTCGGTGATGCTTGTCGACCACCGCTCAATCTCGCTGAGCAGTTTCTCGGGCGAGATGTAGAGCAGTTTGACCTTGCCCTGCATGAGTAGTTCCACTGTCTGGCGATTCTCGTTCTCACTCTTCTCGCTGTTGAGGGCAAGGGCGGGAACTCCGTTCTGCTGCAGGGCATCAATCTGGTCGTTCATCAAGGCCAGCAGGGGCGAGATGACGATGGCAAAGCCATCCTCGCTCATCAAGCCAGGAATCTGGTAACACAATGACTTGCCGCCGCCAGTGGGCATGAGCACGATGCTGTCGCCATGGTTCAGCGTGTGGTTGATGATGTCCCATTGCTGGCCGCGGAAGCTGTCATAGCCATAGCAACTCCTCAACAGAGCCAGTGCATATTCCTCCCGCGTCATCTCTCCTCAAAAAAGCCAAGAGCTATAAACTAACAACTCAATAAGCATTATCCTCCCCCCTAAGGGCGTTCCACACGGTGCGGAAGATGATCTTCAAGTCGAGGAAGAAGGTCCAATTCTCGGCATACCACACGTCATACTCAACGCGTTTCTCCATCTGCCACAACTCCTCGGTCTGTCCGCGGAAACCGCGCACCTGGGCCCAACCAGTGATACCCGGCTTAATGGTGTGACGCAACATGTACTTGTCGATCAACTCACTGTACATCTCGGTCTGTGCCACCATGTGCGGCCTGGGGCCCACGATGCTCATCTCGCCTTTCCACACATTATAGAATTGCGGCAGCTCGTCGATGCTTGTCCGGCGCAAGAAGTTGCCGAAGCTGGTCACCCGCGGATCCCCCTTGGTTGCCTGCCGTGTGTCGCTATCGGCATTGATGCGCATGGTGCGGAACTTGTAGCAGTTAAATGCCTTGCCCCGATAGCCAGTGCGTTGCTGCACAAAGAAGATGGGCCCCGGCGATGTGAGCTTGATGCCAATGGCAACTGGCACGATCACAAGCGGTGACAGGATCAGCATCACTGTCGACACCAGCAGGTCAAAGGCTCGCTTGAACAGCAGGTTGATGGGGTTCTTCAAGGGGTAGGGGTGAACGGCAAGGATGGGCACGTCGCCCACCGATTGCAGCTCAAACTGGCGTGTTACCGTGCGCCCAAACTGTGGCACATAGTAGAAATCGACGGCATTGTTGTCGGCGATGCGTATCATGCGTGACACGTTCTGGTTGTCCTCGATGTCGGGGACGGCGCAGAACATCTCATCCACCTGATGAGTCTTGACAAACTGTTCCACATCATCGAGGGTGCCCTGATAGACTGCCGACACCGAGCGCGCTTTGGGGTTGTTGTCAAAGAATCCCACGATGTGGTAGCCATAACCCTGGTCGCCCAGCATCTCATTGATCAGTCGCACACCCACCGTGCCGCCGCCAATGACGATGACGCGCTTGAAGTTGAAGCCCTGGTTGCGGTACAACTTGACAAACTGGCGGGAAAGCACCCACCAGGTTGACAGCACCAGAAAGAAGGCGGCATAGAATTGCAGCACATGTCGCCATGGGGCATCATAGGACTCCAGGAACGATGATAGCGTGACAAAGATTCCTGCATGGGTGAGCGTCAACTTGAGGGCCTGTCCCACTACCTTGTCGGCATAGAACACGCGGCGCTCGTGCACATCGCTGAAGAAGTAGATGCACACCACCATGGCCACATTGAGGGCAAGCCACATGGGACGGGAGTACAGCCCATCGGATATGGATGTGTCCCTCATGCTCCACCACATGCTGGCAAAGTACACGATGTTGACAATCAGCAAGTCGATGATGCTGAATATCCATCTGACGAAATGACCATATCGGCCTTTACTCTTCATGAGGACAGGGTTTGGCTGATAAAGATGTTAATTAGGCTTTTGATTTGAAAACTACACAACAGGGGGCACACCGCCCCCTCTTGTGTAACATGTTTCAGTCTCTCACTATGGTGTGTGGGTGTGTCGCTGCACCAATGTGGGAATTTAAGCGTTGTCCAGATCCTTAATGCGCTGTTCCAGATCGGCAATCTCTTCCTTGAGGCTGGCGATGCGGCGCTCCATCTCACGGACAAGCGAGTTGCCGCTCTTGGTGTTGGCGGTGAGGAAGCCCATGTTGTTCTCAAAGGTCTTCAACTCGCTCATGCGTTGCTCATAGGTGCGCACAAGACGGTCACGCTCGCTCAGGCCGCGATCGCTGCCCGACTGGCGCGAACCGCGGAAGGACGAACCTCCCTCGCCGCGGGGACGCGAACCGCGCATGTTGAGCGTGTCAAACGCTTTATCGATGAGCTCGCGGTATTGAGCATAGATCTTGTCTTTCTCCTTGAAGGGGACATGGCCGATTTCCTGCCAGCGGTCCATGAGTTCACGAACCTTCTGGGCAGCTTCCTCGCCAGCCTCCTCGATGGTCGATTTGAGCGTGGCGATGACCTCCTTCTTGGCCTTGAGGTTGTCGTGCTCAACTGCGTGGACGTTGACGTTCTGCTTCTTCTTCTCTTCAAAGAAGTGGTCGCACGCAGCAATAAAGCGTTTCCACACGGCATCGCTGTGCTTCTTGACAACGGGGCCAATGGTTTTCCACTCCTTCTGCAGCTCGACAAACTTGTCGGTAGCCTCTTTCCACTCGGTGGAATCCATCAGAGCCTCGGCGCGCTCACACAGGTCGATCTTCTTGGCCAGGTTGGCACTCAACTCTTCCTTCATCGACTTGTAGAACTCGGCCTTCTTGCCAAAGAAGTCATCACACGACTTGCGGAAACGGGCAAACAGGGCCGCATTGGCCTTGCGTGACGCATATCCGAGTTTCTTCCAGTCTTCTTGCAGGGCGATGATCTGCTTGGTCACCTCGTCCCACTGGGCATAGGTCTTAAGGTCGTCGGTTGAGATCTGCTCAATCTTCTCGCACAATGCGGTCTTGGCATCGGCATTCTCCTTCTCCTTGCTCTTGCGATCCTCAAAGAAGGTCTGGTATTTCTTGTTGATGGCACTCGACGCTGCCTTGAAGCGGGCCCACAGATCCTCGCGCAATTCCTTGGCTACGGGGCCAATCTCACGCCAGTTGTTGTGCAACTCCTGCAGCTTGCGGAAGGCTGCCACAATGTCGGCTTCCTCGTCTAATGCTTCGGCCTCCTCACACAGTTGCTGCTTGAGCTCAAGGTTCTTCTTGAAGTCATAGTCGCGCAGCTCCTTGTTCATCTTCAACACGTCGTAGAAACGCTCGGTGGCACGCTGGAACTCTTTCCACACTTCGGTGTCGGCAGTGGCGGGCACCTCACCGGCATCCTTGAAGTCTTGTTGCAGCTGCTTCACGCGGTTGAACTGGCGGTTGATGTTGTCGGGGTCGTTGGCAATCTCATTGATGAGGGCAATGATCTGGCGCTTCTTCTCGAGGTTAGCCTCGCGGTTGGCCTCCTGGGCTGCGTTATATTCGGTGCGGCGCTCCTTGAGCACATTGAGCAGTTCCTTGAGGTTGTTCTCGTCACTATCCTCCTTGGGGGTGAAGTCGTTCTCTTCATTGCCGTTGGCAAGGAATTCTTCTTTCTCCTTGGCGATTTCTTCACGCCGCAGGGCAAAGAATGCTGCCTTGATGGCTTGCACATCGTCCTTGACCTCCTCGATCGGGCGGCCTGCGGCTTCGCGCATCAGGTCCACCAGCTCTCCCTTACTCTTGTGGGCAAGATCCAGCTTGGGTGTCTTGACTGGCTCTTCTTGATCCTGCTTGGGCTCCTCCTGGACTGCCTCCTGCTTGGGCGCGGGTTCAACGACATTAACTTCTTCATTCACTGCTTCCTGGGCCTCGTTCTGGGGCACAGTACTCAAGATCTGATCCTTCTCGAGATTGTTCATCGATTCAGATTGTTCACGCGGTTCCATCATAATTGTTAAGTTTTATTCAAGCACCATGAGCGCTTGATGTTATATTCCAAACCCCAAATTTAGTCATTATTTCTCAATTGCAAAACCATTTCTCGTTTTTTTTGCTTTTTTGTCACATTTTTGATGAAAAATTGGGCATAGGGTGCCAGTCAGGTCCCTATGCCCAATGAAATCTTGATATTTCAGGGTGTGTCTACAGCACGCGTGCCTTGACAATCTTGATGTCTACCGTGGGGCGGTCCATGCGGCCGGTGGTGGTGTTCTGGATCTTGTCCACAACGTCCATGCCCTGGATGACCTCACCAAAGACGGTATACTGACCGTCGAGGTGGGGCGTGCCGCCAATGCTGGTGTAGGCATTTATCTGCTCATCGGTCATGGTGACAGGAGACTTGGCTGCCTCGGCCTCGGTCTGCTGGATGAGCTGATTTTGTAGCTCCTGCAGACCTGCGTTGTCTTGATTTTGCTGCAACTCTTTGATCCTTGTCTGGTTCTCCATCACCAGGCGGCGGAAGATGTCCTGCTTCTGGACATCGGCCAAGCGTTGGGCCATCATCTTCAATTCTTCGCTGCCATAGATTTTGCCGGTCACAATATAGAACTGGCTGCCACTGCTGCGGCGCTCGGGGTTGACTTGGTCGCCCGTGCGTGCTGCGGCAAGGGCACCACGCTTGTGGAAATACTTGGGGTAGACAAACTCGGCAGGGATGGTATAGCCCGGGTCGCCGTCGCCCAGCGGCGTGTCGGCACCGGCTGTCTTGGAGTTGCCATCACCGGTCTGGATCATGAAGTCCTTGATCACGCGGTGGAACAGCACGCCGTCATAGTAGCCTTCCTTGACAAGCTTGATGAAATTGTCACGGTGTTGTGGCGTCTCGTTGTAAAGTTCGACAACGATGTTGCCCAACGTGGTTTCGAGTTCAACTTTTGTCATCGTTTCGTTATTAGTGGTATTAGCTTGGGTTGCAGCGCTCTTGCTGGCACTACCTGCCGAGCACGACATGAGCGTGAACGCAACCATCATGATAGTATAGAAGATCTTCTTTTTCATCGTTATCAAATCTCTTATCTTTTATCTCTTAACTCTTATCTCTATCAGATGCCCACAGGGTACAGGCGCTTGTAGATGCGGCGGAAGTTGTCATCGGTCTCGCTCAACTCGGCGGCATGCTCCTTGTAGTCCGGTCCCCACAGCGACGAGGCTAAGTAGGCCAGATAGACGTGGTCGCGGTCCTTGGCGATGGCGGCCTTGACCAGCAGGTCGATGCTTGCTGCATACTTCTCACGGTCGATGGCGTTGAGATAACGGGCGGTGCTCACGACAAACTGCCCCGTGCGATCCTTCAATATCATATTGTCAACGAGTGCAGGCAGGTCGTCATCGATGCCGCCCATGTTGTTGGCGATGTATTCATAGGTTAACAACCCGTTGGTGTCGTTGTCCAGCAAATTTTTTGTCGCATTATCCATAATAATAACACAATTATTAGTGATGTCGTCAATTACTATTCCGCAAAGATAATGCTTTTTTTATTCCCCCGTCCTATTTCCAGCAAAAAATCCCTCCTTTATCATTGCGAGTGTCAATTCACCCAATTGTCCATACACAAAGTCGCAATGATGCTAAGGCATTGATTTAAAGGCAAATTTATATAGTACGCATGACGATAACAGTGTCTGGCGATTATCTGATGCCTTGATAGTGACATCTTAATCGGTTGATTATAAAAATAATAGCATTTTCGTGACTTGGCGTGAGGAGTTGACTGGACGTTTCTGTTTCACTGTCATCAATGCGCAAGTGCCTGGTCTGGCGCATGATCGTCCGTCAATCAGCCATTGTGAGCGATGCCTGCAATGACTACATGATTAAATGTGTAATCAACTCAAAGTGCTGTTATTTACTGGTGTCTCCCGCCCAGGTGAGGGGCTAATTCTCTTGCGGTGTCGATAATCTGTAATGAATATTTGCGTTTTTTATTGCAAAATGTAAAAGATTTTCCAAATCACGGCTTTTAAATTAAAATAATGTGTTTTTTAAACCGAATGTGCTGAAAAATTGCTATAAAATGACTACCTTTGCACCGCAAAAACGAAATCAATAAATATTTGCAAATATATTCACTTTGAAAAAGTTAAGTAAATGAAAGCGATTTACACTTTTGGCAACGGTCAAGCTGAAGGCCGTGCCGACATGCGAGACCTGTTGGGTGGCAAGGGCGCTAACCTTGCCGAGATGAACTTGATCGGTGTTCCCGTTCCCCCGGGCTTCACAATCACAACCGAGATTTGCCGCCTCTATAATGAGAAAGGACGTGAGGCTGTCGTCGAGATGATCAAGGACGAGGTGAAAAAGTCTGTTGAGCACATCGAGAAACTCACGGGCAACAAGTTCAATGACCCCAGCAATCCGCAGCTGGTGTCGGTTCGTTCAGGCGCTCCTGTGTCGATGCCTGGTATGATGGACACCGTCCTCAACCTGGGTATTAACGATGAGGTAGCCGAGACTCTGGCACAGAAGTCGGGCAACCCTCGCTTTGCATGGGACAGCTACCGCCGCTTTGTGCAGATGTACGGTGACGTGGTGCTGGGCATGAAACCCACCAACAAGACCGACATTGACCCCTTTGAGGCTATTATCGAGGACGTGAAAGAACAGAAGGGCGTGAAGTTTGACACCGACCTTGACGTGGATGATCTCAAGGTCCTGGTTAAGCGTTTCAAGGCCGCTGTGAAAGAGAATACCGGTAAGGACTTCCCCACCGATGCCTATGACCAGCTGTGGGGCGCCATCTATGCTGTGTTTGACAGCTGGAACAATGAGCGCGCCATCCTGTACCGCCGCATGAACCAGATTCCCGAGGAGTATGGCACGGCAGTAAATGTGCAGGCAATGGTTTATGGCAACATGGGCAACAACAGTGCCACTGGCGTGTGCTTCTCGCGCGACGCCGGCACGGGTGAGAACCTCTTTAATGGTGAGTATCTGATCAATGCCCAGGGCGAGGACGTTGTGGCTGGTGTGCGCACCCCGCAACAGATCATGACCGAGGGCAGCCGCCGTTGGGCCAAGCTGCAGGGCATCAGCGAGGAGGAGCGTGCAGCCAAGTATCCCTCTCTCGAGGAGTCGATGCCCGAGTGCGCCAAGCAACTCGTTGACATCCAGCAGAAACTCGAGGACCACTATCACGACATGCAGGACATGGAGTTCACCATCCAGGACGGCAAGCTCTGGCTGCTCCAGACTCGCAACGGTAAGCGCACTGGCGCTGCCATGGTGAAGATCGCCATGGACCTCTTGCGCGAGGGTGTCATCGACGAGAAGACCGTCATCAAGCGCATGGAGCCCGGCAAGCTCGACGAGCTGCTGCACCCCGTGTTTGACAAGGCCGCTGTCAAGACCGCCAAGGTTATGGCCAAGGGTCTTCCCGCAAGCCCAGGTGCTGCAACAGGACAAATCGTGTTCTTTGCCGACGATGCCGAGGAGTGGGCTTCGCGCAAGAAGAAAGTCATTATGGTTCGCCTCGAGACATCGCCCGAGGACCTGCGCGGCATGAGCGTCGCTCAGGGTATCCTCACCGCTCGTGGCGGTATGACCAGCCACGCTGCTGTCGTTGCCCGTGGTATGGGCAAGTGCTGCGTTTCGGGTGCTGGTGAAATCAAGGTGGACTACAAGGCACGCACCGTCGAGATGGGTGGCAAGACCTACAAGGAGGGTGACTGGATTTCGATCAACGGTAGCACCGGTGAGGTCTATGACGGCCTCG
>Ga0247611_10004414_pt1 | contig 19536 bp, 20 predicted proteins | sample 177DNAGHGhighgp2_FD_192422 | JGI IMG/M metagenome (GOLD analysis project Ga0247611, IMG submission 192422) | Sheep rumen microbial communities from Palmerston North, Manawatu-Wanganui, New Zealand - 1770 DNA GHGhigh gp2 | ecosystem: Host-associated > Mammals > Digestive system > Stomach > Rumen...
CAGCCAAGCCAGAGCTATCACGATGAGCGACCAAACCACACCGAGGATGGTGCAAACAATACCAACGCCGAAACCGAAGATGTTGGCAATGAAGGGAACCACCTTGAGCAGTGTCTCCAGGAAGCCGAAGATGTTCTTGAAGGCAGAGATAACGAGCAGAATTCCTACGATACGCAGAATCCATGTCCACATGGAGTTGGCATCCTGTGCGTCCTCGATAATCTCGTCGCCCGTCTTCTGACCCATCACGAGGGTTTCGAAACGCTTTCCGTTCTTAGCCTTGAAGGGCTTGAAGGTATCGCCATTCACAACAGCCATTACGGTTACCTTGGCAGGAACAATCTTCTCGAAGGTTACGCGAACATCACCCACCTGTGGCGAGCCTGGCACCTTACCATAATATAATATGTTACCAGCCTGGTGAACATATTGCAGGTCAACCTTGTTCTGCGCGTTGGCAATAGCATTGTTGATAGAGTCCTGAGCAGCCTTCTGAGCGTCGATGACAGCCTTGGCAGAGTCAGAAAGTGATGCATATACAGAGTCAGGAACAGCTGGTGCTGCAGGCTGTGGGGTGGCCTGTGGCTGGGTAGTCTTAGGCTGCACACCATAGAAACGCTCGTAAGCGGTCTGGGTAGCCTGGTCGAACTGCTTCAGCAACTGCTCGTTGATGGCAAGGTCGAAGCCCTCGCTTGAAGAGATACTGTGGATGAGGCTCTCGTTCAGTTTGTAAGCACCGAAGCTGACGTTCTCGGCATACTGCTCAGCGTTCTCAACGGTTGTCAGCACGAAGTTTTTGTTCTGGTAGGCAGGATCCTTGAACTGACTCGACTGAACGGGACTGCTGACCCACTGCTGTGAGTAGGTATAGGTGGTGGTAGTCACTTCCTTACCGCCCAGTTTGTCCTCGCTCTTGCTCTCTGAATGCTCTACCCACTGGTAGTACTCCACTTTACGTTTCAGGGCGATGATACCCTTCTGACCGACGCCAAACTGAGCGTCCGACAGTGAGTCTTCGGTAGTAGCCTGAGCCGTACCGCAAATCAGTTCGCCTTCCAGCGAAGCGTCTTTCTTGCCAGGGTTAGGCATCTCTACGTAAGAGCTTCCTGCCTCCTCCAGCATCTTTGCCGTTTTCACTGCACGTCCCTCGTTCCACCACAGCAGGGCGGTGGCTGCTACGAGCAAGACGAAACCTGTACCAATACTCTTAAAAGAGTTTCCTACGCGGGTCCCATACCCTGTAGTTGTTGTCTCTGTGTAAGCCATAATACTTTCTCTTTTTAATAGATTAATGTTTATTGTTTAATAATTAAAGTTGATTACATCGTTGGGGCACCCTCCGTGGGCTCGTTGTCCTTGACGTGGATGTTGTGTTCACTCGCATATTTCTCCATCATGCCAATGTAACCCTCTGTACCGAAGACTTCCGGCTCCAGGAAGTTGTTGACACGCCATTGACCGTTCTCCATCCAGAGGTCGAGGGTTATGGCACCTTTCTCATCTTCGTCGTTTGTCTTGAATTTCACTTGGGCACGTGCCATATTACCCGTCAGCAACTCGGCTGTGATTTTCTCGATGGTGAGCGGAGCACTGAGGTCTGTCAACCAGCGGTAACCCTCCTCATCGCCAAAGAACCGCATGTCGCCCTTGGCATTCTTGTCATATTCTGCAATGGCATGGGCAAGGGCGATATAGTACCCTGTGCAGAAATTCTCATCCATCATTCTGAGGTTGATGCGGTCTTCACGGTACATCAGGTTCAGCATGTCATACATCTTCTTGACATCCGCTTTCACGGCATCTTCCGTCCAAAGGTCGTCAGGAGCAGCCTCCACACCGTCAGCCTGTGCGGCAAGTGAGTCGGTGGCAGTTACTTCCTTATTCAGTGAGTCGGTGTCCGACTCATTTGCCTTGGATTTATTACCACAGGCAACAGCCAGCATTGCCACTGCAAGAACGAGTACATACTTCATGCTCATATTGTCTCTCAAAATCATAATTCTTTCTATTTTAAATCTTTAACGTTATAGGTTTGATGCTGCAAAGATACGAATTTATTACATATCTTAGTTGTTTTTTTCTAACAAATTGTTGTTAAAATCTTCCAAATAGCCTGTTTATAAGGAAAAAGGCCCCGTATGGCGGAGCCTTTTCGTTCATTTCAGTCATGCTTATTTGAGAACCTTCTCAATACTACTCAGCATCTGCGACTGATACTTGTCGTTGTTGTTTGCCTGAATGATACTCTTTACCTTCTCTACGTCAGCCTTCGTACCGTACATGGCGATGATCTCGACAGCAGGTCCACGTCCCAGCCAGTTGGCGTTGGGGTCAGTGGCAATGTCTGTCATCAGTTTCACCCATTCATTTTCCTTGAAATAAGTAGCCTTTGCCTTCCATGCAGGATAATCTTTCTCTGCTCTTAATTTCGTCTCGGTAATCGAAGTCCAATACGGGATGTTGTTCGTGCGGGGCTTCTTCTTCAGATAATTGACGGTGGTATCGTATGCTGCCTTGCTGGTGTGCTTATGGAAAGGATAGTCATACCACATGGTATAGAGACTCCTGATGGCTTCTCCATGCATTTTGGGCTGACTGTCGTCGTTCAGTACCTTTACCAAGTCAGGAATGAATGAATCGTCGTATAGTTTACCAACGCAATGGAGCATCATCCCGCGTACGTCATCGTCCTTGTCGTAAAGGAGTTCCTTGGCGGCTTCTGTTACTCCCGGTACACCCTGACTCCAGGGATTGCCAATGGCAATGGCTGCTTCTTTTCTGACCTGACTGTTCTCGTTCTTGACCTGTGCAAGTACAAACTTAGCGGCTTCCTCCTTCTTCAACTCATTCATTAAAGTCCTGATACCTTTCTTCAGCACAAAAGGATTCTTCTCGTCTTTAAGGACATTGGCAACCTTGGTGACGTTATCGGAGGAAACGCCAAACAGGGAAGTGTAGGAGAGTAACGCCATACCTTTTACCTGAGGTGACGTACTGTTAATCAGTTTCTCAATAATAGCATCCTGATTGGATGGGCGCTTGTGATCACGGAATTGTTCCTTGATGGCCTTGAATTCTGGGGTGTTTTTGAGTTCCAACGTCTTCTCATCGATATCGATTTTGGAGTATCCTAACCAAAGAGCCTCGTATTCAAGGTCTGTGAGTGGCTTGTCTTTCTCTGTCTTAATCATGCTTTGCAACCCTTCTGGGGTAAAGGGCACACTGTTCAGCAACTGCATGGCAGGACTCTCATCGGATGTTGCTGCTGCCGATTCTTCTGTCGTTGTTGCCTCACCTTCGGCATTGTTTGCCGATTTTCCTCCACATGCTACCAGTGCAGTTGCTGCCATTGCGATAGCGAATGAAAATAATGCTTTCTTCATGTTTGTTTTGTCTCAATATAATGGTTTAACGTTTAGTCTTCTCCTCGAAGGAGAAAGGTTTACGGCTGCAAATATAGAAGAAAATTGACGAAATGTTGTTATCATTTCGTCAAATAGTCTTATCATTTTGTCGAATCACAGACAAATATCCTCTAATAACCCCTCGCAAGCATCCTCTAAGAGTTCGATGACGAGTTCAAAGTCCCTGTCACCGCCATAGTAGGGGTCGGGAATGGTGGGGTGGTTAGGGTGATGGCGCAGGTAGTCAGCCATAAGCCGTATCTTCCGCTCGTCATCCTCCGAGTGTGCTTTGGCGCGGATGGCACGAAGGTTCTCCTGATCCATGCCGATAATCAGGTCGAAGCGGTCAAAGTCTTCTGACGAGAACTGTCGTGCTCGTGAGTTGAAATGGTAGCCGTGACGTGCTCCACAGCGACGCATCCGTGGGTCGGGCAGGTCGCCGATGTGCCAGGGACCGATGGCAGCAGAGTCGATGAAAAACTGGTCGGTGAGTCCCCGCTCGTCGACTAAGTGCTGAAAGATACCCTCCGCCGCTGGTGAGCGGCAGATGTTCCCAAGACAGATAAACAGTATTCGTTGTCTCATTCTAAGTGCAAAGTTACGAAAAAACGAGTGAAATGCCAAATTTATTTGAGCATTTCCGAGTGCCAAGTAAGTTCGTCGAAGTCAAAGTTACGAAAAAACGAGAGCAAAACAAAGAAACTCGTTTCTTTTTTTGCCGAGATGGAGTAAGTTCGGCAAAGCCAAAGTGGGAAAACAGCGGATAGGGTGAAAGTCTCCGATAACCCTCGAAGGTGTCACCTTCGCACCAAGGAAGCGACACTTTCGCATGAAGGAGGTGTGGGGCTTCGGAACAAAACAAGTTGTTTTGTTCTCATGGGAGGCATCCCTATCATCGATTAAGATAATCCTTATCGGAACAAAACAACTTGTTTTGTTCATGGAGAAATCATGGGTGTTTTACACCGAAAGCATCATTCCTTGTCACCGTTGCCACCTCGTTGTTACCGACAACTGCCTGATAACTAAATAGTTTTGCAAGGTGGCAACGGTGACAAGGGTAAAAAACTTAGAGTGCGCGCACGCGCGCGAGATAGAAAGAGTCATCAAAGAAAGGGCGAGGAACTAAAATCCCTCACCCTTTTCTTATGATGTTAGCCTGAATTACTTCTTTGCAAACATGCAGAAAGCCCATACGGCAACGAGATCCGGGCTGGCATTGGTCTGGACAAGTCCGACCTGATTGCCACTGGCATCTACGAGTTTGTAATTGAAGTCCTTGCCCTTGCCACCAAGGTAAGTACCTTTAAATGCTCCTTTGACAGCCTTACCGACAACTTGTCCGTGGCGGTTTTTGACGATGCCTCCCTGTACGGAGCCATATTTCACGCCAAAGCGATCGTAGAGGACACCACCACTGAATGTACCTAACCAGTTATAGTCGCGGTCCAGCAAGCGGTTATTCTCAGGGTTCCAACCGCATACCCTGATATTGTCGAGCCATACCCAGTGGCATCCACGGTCCAGATGGTTGGTCTGCTCGTATTTGTAGTAGTCACGAGCGTCCATCTTGCCAGACATACCGTTCTTCTCCACATTGGCACGGACAGCCATCCGGCTCACACGACCAGTGAACTCCCCAAACTCGGCATTGGCTTGGTCAAAGGCTTCCTGGTCGACCACTGCTTTCTCACGCTTAGCCACCAAGGCAAGCAACTCTTCGTTAGAGAACTGGATGCCGAAGCAGAAGAAGGCAAGGACACGCATGTCGATAGGACCTGTTGCAGCATATGCGTCACCTCCCATGATCACACGTCCGTCACTGGTCACCTGTCCGATCACCTTGTTCCCAATCTTGAGGTCGAGGTATTTCTCATGCTCTACGATATTGATTGCCTCTGCATTGCAACTGACGATGCGGTTCTTCTGGATGATAGCACGCCACTGTCCCTTAGAGTCATACACCTTACCGTCGTCGGCAATCGTGAAGGTCTCCGACTGGAGCCATATCTTGCGGTCCTTCGGATAATACTTACCCATCAGTTGGGGCTGGTCGTCATAGACGTGGGTGCCATAGCCGCTGCTGAGCCAGATCCAGTAACTGCCGTCGCTCTTCTGCTCGAAGTCGCCGCTATGCTCATCATTATATTGTGTCTGCAACTGGTTGATGTAATCCTGAGTAGCCTGGTCTGTCTGTCCGGGCTTCTGTGTCTGTTGCTGTGTGCTATTGTCGTTGGAGTTCTGGCTGCTCTGATTGTTGTCCTGCTCCTGCTCATTTTTCTTGCCTTTCCCTTTGACGGCATCCTCCGCTTTGTCCGCAGCCTTGTCGATAGCCCTGTCGACGGCATTGTCGACCTTACTCTCGATCTTATACTTTGCTTTAGCCTTGGCTCTGTTCAGCAGTCCGCCGAACTGAGCGGAAACGGTGTCCTGCACACCAAAAGCAATGACCAGTGCGGTCAGCGCCTTCACGATTGTCTGATTTCGTTTCATTCTCTTTTTGTTTAAATGTTTAATATAATGTTTATTATCACATATTCTGGCATGATGGGAAAAACGGAACCGCCGCAACCTCCTTGTCGGAAGTTGCGGCGGATAAATCTTCGTAGTGTATCTTCTGTTGATACTACTCAAAATAAATCAGAGTGTGTTCCTGTGTTAGTGAATAGCAGTGTTAGCAAATTGTCGTTTTGTTCCCAAACGAGTAGCCAATCGCCTTTTATGTGGCATTCCCAACTGCCGGCGTAGTTTCCTGACAATTTATGTGGATGATAACTTGCGGGTAGACATCCATCATGCTCTAATAGTCGAATAGTTGTTTTGAGCAATTCCATGTCATAACCACGTTTCTTGCACAACTCCACATCCTTTCGGAAGTTCTTTGTCATCCGAATTTCATACATGGGCTCAGATGCCAAGAGATTGAAACATTTCTTCAGAAGAGGCGAATTTCTCAATGCGCCCTGCTTTAATGTCACGCTTTGAACGTTCGTAACTTGTCGTACCCCTTTTCGTGACTTTCTCAACCATTACGCCCAAAGACTGGAGGTAGTTCAGTAAAGCCTTTCCGTTATTTGAACGTTCATTTAAGGTAATAGTATAAGTTGCCATAATTCTACGCTTTTGCTCATTTCTGTGCAAAGATACAATTATTATCTGGATTTCCCAAACATTTCGGAGATTTTTGGCATTGTGCCGAAGATATTTCCCGTTTTCCCAAAAAGTCAAAGAGCGCTGTATGTACACCACACAGCGCTCTTCTCTTTTCAGACAATCGTGAGGATTTTGAGCCTCACGGGCTGTGTCGTGTTATTTCATCAAGTTAAGCGGACCACTATTCCATCTGTCATTGCGAGGAACGGGGTTCATATACTTGCTACCTTGGTAGGTCTCATGCAGGCTGATACTGTGGATCGCCTTGTAGCCCTGGTCTTCGCAGACGATGTAGCACGTATGAGAGCGGTAGGTGATGTTGCCGAGTTTGTCACGATGGACGTTGTAGTCCTTCGGGCAAGAGACCTTGATGACTTTACCCCACTCAGGATAGTTCTTCTCCACGTAGTTCTTTATGTACTGGTCGAGTTGAGCGTCCTTGGATGCGGGAATTGTCTTGTATCGACCTGCGGCAGCGGCATCTTTATACATTCTGAGGAGTTCGTCCTTGCGGTATTGGGCGTCAGCAGTGGCACGGTTGGCATTTGCCTGGCTCATCATCTGCAGGGTTTGCTCCTTGCGCTGCATGGCAAGTTCTTTGATGGCGTCGAAAGTCATCTCGCTGGCGAAATACTGCTTTGCAGATTTGGGCATCCATTCGTCATACACCTTTTTAAAGTCCTCGAAGGCTGCCTTGAAACTCTGCGTTCCAGTCATTGGCACGAGCGATAGAGAAGTCCAAATCGCTGTTAGCCTCTATCTTGCGATCAGGCTTGTCGTAACCTTCCGCTTTCTTCTCAGCCTTCACTTTGGCTTCGTATTCAGCCTCTTCGGCTTTGTACTTTGCCTCATTCTTTTTTTCTGTTACCTTCTCAGTAACGGCTTTCTTTGCTTTATGTAATAGTCCGCCGAACTGTGCATTAGCAGGAATTACCCCCTAAAATCATGCCTCCTATCAGGAGTGCCTTGACTGTTAGATGATTCTGTTTCATAATTTATACCTTAATTATATGATGTTGTTCGTTGTTTATTTCAGTCCCTGCCATGTGCCTACGATGTTCTTACACTGTGTATAGGTGCTGGGGCAGTTGAATACCTTGTAGAGGCTGGCACCTTTCTCCATGAAGATCTCCACCTGACGCTGCTCAGTGTCCCATCCCTTACCGAAGATATAGAGGAAATAGTCAGTGCCGTTGCCACTGATACTGATCTCCTGAGGCTTGTTCACTGAGGGTCCCATCTCTACGGTATATGGGGTGGATGGGCTGTAGGCGTTGTCAGGGGTAGCACCCTTCAACAGTGCCGCAGCGAGGAAACGCTGGATATACAGGTCGTTCTCTGGTGAATACTGGGAAGCGACAATCTTGGTCTTCAGCACCCGGATAATACCGTTTACGGTCTCTTTGCTGTTACACAACAGGTTGAAGCACTTCTCACCAGTGGAGGCATTACGGGCATAGATCTCCATCGCCATGGGAATCATCGCGGCAGTACCATGAATGCTCTTGCCTAACAGTCCGTTGTAGACAGCCTCAAACTCGGTGTAGCCGCTGGGAATGTTCGAGAATGATACGGTTGCGCTAACCTTTCCCAGATACTCATCCACGTCAGCAATGCCATCACCATTCACGTCCTCACCAGCATCAGGGATAGTTCCTGTCACCTCGTAGGTATGACTGCCGTAAGTAGCCTTGTTGCCATTGACCTGCAGGTCATGCTTCGTCTCATTGACAAGGTTAGCCCATTTGTCAACATACGTTTTGCGTCCATCATCGTCACTACTGCTGTCACCAGAACAACCTGCTGCACTGGTCATGAAAGCAATTGCCACAAGAGCCAACTGGCTTAAAATACCTTTGTTAATCTTCATCATTCTTATCATGTTTTAATGGTTAAATAAATATATTATTTGTTTTTATCATGCTCTCTCTTGGGATACTGCTTTCCGTTACGCTCTGCCTTCTGACCGAGCCTCTTCTCTACATTGCGCCCCACCATGTCCTCCATCTGGAGCAGTCGCTCCAAATAGTCCTTGGCGTATTCCATTGCACTCTCTTGATATTTTGTCTTTGTCATTCTGTGGACAAATGTATGACAAAAAAGACGAAATGCCGTTATCATTTCGTCAAGTAATCTTATCATTTCGTGTAATCTACCGCTTTTGCTCTAAATATTGGGTAGGTGTGATACCGAAAGTTTTCTTAAAGGCTCTGGTGAAGTTGGGTGTGTCATTATAGGCGCAGAGCGTGGCAATCTCCGAGATATTCAACTCCGGATGGTTGTCGAGCAAGTGACGGGCTCGGCGCATACGGACAATCTGAATGAACGACTGAGGTGTCTCGTCAGTTAATGACGTCAGTCTTTGGCGGAACTGGAAAAGACTCAAGCCCATTTCCTCAGCGACGTGGTTGGCGTCTATCTGTCCGGAGTATATCAGGTTGTTGATGATATTGACAGTATTCTCGAGGAAGTCACGGTCAGCGGCGTTCAACTCTTTCGTGTCCATATTCGTACTGGTGGCAATGGCATTGTCGTAATGCTCGTTCAGTACGTCGTATTTCTCGCGTAACTCGTTGATATGCTCACTTAACTTCTGGTTGATATTTGCCTGACGCTGTTGTCTTTTCCGCATCAACAGCCAGATAACGACGACGAGGATGGCAAGGACAACGGCAATGGCTATCGCCCAGAGTTTGGCGCGCCGCTGCTCGTGGTTCTCTATCTGCAACCAGTCATTGCCGAACTCCGCGTTATAACGTGCCAGTGTCTCAGCGGATGTCTTGCTGTAGATGGAGTCCTTCAAGTCATTGAAACGGTCGAGTTGGTGCTTCGCCTCGTCGGGGTTACTTTGCCAAAGCACCTCATAGAGTCCTCTTCTCGCATGTACCTCATTATATGGGTCGCCCAGTCGCATGAAGATATCCGCCGCCTCCTGATAGTAGGGTAGTGCCTCCTTCTCCCGTTGCTGGGAGAACAGTGCCATACCCATCTTGTTGCAGGCGATACCTAACGACTGACGGTCGGGAGTCTTCCGCAGGAAGGGGATGACCTCTTTCAACACCAGTTCTGCCTCCTGATAGTGATGCAGTCCGATAAGAATAGACGCTTTCTGGGCAAGGCGTACCATGGCTCGTGGCTCATTACCTGTCTGCTTGTCAATCTGGTATGCCTTTTCGATATAGGGTAGTGCCTTCTCGTCATGACCTTGGGCATGATACACCTCCGATGCCATTGCCTGTAAGATCGCCATGCGCCCGGGATTATTTGCCTTCTCTGCCATCTCAATCCCTTTCAGCACATACTTCTCCGCCTCTTGGGGTTGGTTGGCTCCCATATAGATAGCGGCGAGTGTGTTGAGGCTTGACGACATCACATCGGGGTCGCCGCTCTTCTCATCTAAGACATAGCACTCCTTGGCATACTTCGCCGCCTCGCCGTAGTCAGAAAGACGGATATAGGTAATAGCGAGCAGGTTGAGACAGTCTGCCTCTGTCTCTGTACCCTTACATAACGGTAATGCCTGCTTGGCGAGCGTGACAGCCTGTTTATAGTCTTGTTGCGCGTATGCCTGATCTGCGGCCTCATAGAGTTGTTCTGCCTTGGTGCCATCGGCAAGAACAGCCAGTGTCATCAGCAGCCAACTTATTGTGAGAAAGAGTCGTTGTTTCATATCAAATTCAAATTCGTGGGGACAAAGATATGCAAAAAACTTGTAAATCCCAAATTTCTTTCCCTAAAGTATTGGCATGTCGAAAATAATCCGTATCTTTGTCGCGTTAGGAAAAACCTTGAACTATGGAAAAATTGTTTTATGAGTTAATCAGGGTCTCTGCGGGACAATTGGACTGTCTGAGCCGTGGACCAGAACCAGAGGAATGGCAGGTGTTGTATGAGATGGCGCGTCAGCAACAGTTGACGGGTGTCTGCTATCATGGTGCGCAGGCTTTGTTTGAGTTCGGACTGCGCGTACCTCATGAGTTGATTATCGACTGGATGGCGGAGGCTGAGGAGATAGAGGAGCAGAATGCGATGCTCACCCAGCGATGTGTTGAGGTACAGAAACTGCTATCCGAGTCAGGTTTTAAGTCGAGTGTACTGGCAGGGCAGGGTATCGCCCACGATTATGGTGAAACACTGCAATCCCTTCGCCAGCCTGACGGCATTGATATGTATGTGGATGGCGAGGAGGGGAAACTACGGGTATTCCTGATGGCATGGAATGAGAAGGACGCTCGTCTCCACGCCCGTATCGGTCTGGGTAAGAATCCTTATCGGAACAAGTTGCTGAAACCATGGTTTGAGAAGAACCACAGGGCTTTGTTTGTGAAGGACGGTGAACTGACCCGTCCCTCAGTCTCCATGACCTTCATGTATTCGCTGATTACCCTTTACTGGCGTTTTATCTACCAGGGCATCACCCTGCGTGACCTGATGGACTGTTTCTTTGCCCTGAAACGGGTGGCAGGCTACGACAAGGCTGCCGCAATCAATTATGAGAAAGTGCTCAATGGACTTGGCTTGCTTCATTTCTCACAAGGGGTGATGTGGGTGATGCAGGAGGTCTTTGGACTGGAGGAGAAAGCACAAATAGTGAAGCCCCTGGAATCCAAGGGCTCCTTTATCTTACAGGAAGTGATGTCTGGTAAGCGTAACATCCTTCATCTCCTCCCGAAATATCCGATAGACTCGCTGTGCTCGTTTATTCCTTGATGTCCTGACAGCGTTTCGTGTAGAAGTCGCGAAAGTCAGTCCATTTATAATAAGGTGCCTGTGTGGTGGGTACGGGTAGTTTTGCCTCCATACCGTTCAGCAGGCATTTCACGAGGATGTCGTTATGTCCTTGTTTACCACGATAGAACACCAGTTGGATGTTACAAGCCTTACAGGTCTCCCAGTTCTGGTAACAGTTCTTCACCTCATAGGGATCCTCAGGGTCAAGGTCAGCACCATTGATACCCATCAGGACGGTCAAGGGACCGATGAAGGAGTCATGTCCGAAACGAAGGTCTGCGAGATGGTCACTGGTACCAGCCAGTACGGCATCGGCTTTCTGGAGGATGTCCTGCAGGATGGGGATGACCACATATTTGTCTGTGAACACCCAGGTATAGGAACCGAGGTTAGAAGCCTCCCACTGCTCGGCAATCTCCTCGTCAGTAAGCAGGTTGCCCATCATACCCTCGTAATTGATACTGGGCAGGGTCTTGTAGAAATCGATGAGCACATAGGCATTCTTATGCTTGTCTCCCGCCAACCCTTCTGTTGACGTGAAGGTTCTTGCCATTACTTTGTCCACTAACGTGTTATCGCTCTTAAACTGACTGCGGTTAGCCTCGTAGCGGGGCTTTGCCTTGGGGAAGTCACGCTTATGGGGATTCTGCCGGTCGTTAGGAACGACGGCATCAAGGGTGAAACGGGATGACTGCTCGCGAATCTCTATTTTCGGGTTACATTGTACCAACTCCTGACAGAATGCCGACATGCTCAGCACACAACGTCCGGAGAGGGAGGATACAGCAAACACATTACCACCATTCTTGAACACTTCGGGAAACTGGTTGTACATTCTCCGTGCGATGCCTTGGTGCTGTTCCCATCCTAACTGGGTCAGTTCTCCGACTCCTGTCATCAACTCATCCTTGACGGCGATGAACTTACGATAGAACGTCTCGCCCTCTGGGGTGAGCAACTGCTTCTCGTGGGCGGTGGTCAACAGGGTGTCCAGGTCCTTATAGAGTTTGGAACTCCAGTTGTAACGTGACCCATGACGGGCATAGTGGCTGATATAGAAAGGACGATAGCCACGTGGTGCCTTAGTCATGGGTGTCTCCTCGAACAGATAAGGACAGTCATTACCATAGGCTTTCCTGGGGTTAGCCTTGAGTTGGTCAAGGACGTTGCTCTCCTGTGCTCCTACTGTCAGGGAGAGAAGGGAGAAGAGGAAAAGTAAAAAGGTTTTTCTGATCATATCGTTGTGGTTTTGAATTATCCGAAATGTACTAAGATGCGGAATACTTGGTCTGGATAGAGATCTCCTCTTGGTATAGTTGTTTTGCTTTCATAATGTGTGATGATTATAGATTTCTTACGCGATGGGTCCTGTAACCATAGATGGTGACGATGAGGAAACAGATGAAAGGCAGGATGAAGGAGGCATTGGTGGCGGGGAAAGAACCGAATACCGTACCCTGATCGATAATCATTGCTTGGAAGGGTGGGAGTACGGAGCCTCCGAGGATTGCCATAATCAGACCAGCCGCTCCAAACTTCGCGTCGTCTCCCAGTCCGTCAAGGGCAATACCGTAGATGGTGGGGAACATCAGCGACATACAACCGCTGACACATACCAGACAATACACACCGTACCTGTTCTGGAACAGAATGACTCCTAAGGTGAAAAGCATGCCAAACATCCCGAAGATAGCAAGTAACTTGGCTGGCTTCAACCACTTCATCAGGTAGGTGGCGATGAAACGGGAGCAGATGAAGAACAGCATGGCGTAGATGTTGAAACGCTGTGACAGCACCTCCGCCGACTGCTCGTCCATACCCTCTGCCATGAAGACTCTCGTACCATATTGGATAATAAAGGTCCAGCACATGATCTGGGCACCCACATAGAAGAACTGTGCGATGACCCCTTCGCAATAATATTTCAGAGAGACGATACGTCTCAGGGTTGCCATGATATGAAGGTCGTGGTTCTGGTCACCGCTCTTCGGCATCTTGGCGAAGAGAATAATCAGGAGCATCGCCACGATGACCAGTCCTATAATTAAATATGGTGATATGAGGATGCTCAGGTCAGCATCTTTCATCGCCTCAAAGTCGGCATCACTGAGCAGGGCACGGTCGGCACTGCTCATCGGGTTGAGTTTCGCCTGTATGAAGTTCATGGCGACAAACATACCGATGATGGAGCCGCAAGGATTAAAACACTGTGCCATGTTCAACCGTCGGGTTGCCGTCTCCTCAGGTCCCATCGTGAGGATATACGGGTTACAAGAGGTCTCTAAGAACGAGAGCCCGCAAGTCATGATGAAGTAAGCGAACAGGAAACAGCCGTATAGTCCGATGCTCTTGGAGGGGAAGAACAGTAATGCTCCTGTAGCATAGAGCCCCAGTCCCATCAGTACACCAGCCTTGTAACTGTACTTGCGGATGAAGATAGCGGCAGGGAATGCCATACAGAAATAGCCTCCGTAGAAGGCGACTTGTACCAGTGTACCGTCTGTCACGTTCATGCGGAATATCTTGGAGAATGCCTTCACCATCGGATTGGTGATATCGTTGGCAAATCCCCAGAGGGCAAAACAGAACGTGATGAGGATAAACGGTATCAGATAACTCACTCCGTCTTTCGATATCAGGGAATTACGCTTGCTCATGTCTTTTGTATTTATTCTCTCATATTCTTAATATAGGGCAGTTCGACCAGTTCTCCGAAACGGTAGAAGTGTCGGACATTCTCACTCAATAGTTGCCGCTTGTCGTCATCTGTCAGTTCTTGTGACCTTTCTTGTGGAGTTCCATCAATGCGGGGAGAGTCTCGTCAACCACTTTTTGCAGACCACCTTCCATATCTCTCTGAATGTCTTTCAGTGCCTTACCTAAGACGGTCTCAGCCTTCAGGCTTGACACGCGCATCCCTCTCTTTCCTATCTCGTTATATACCATTTTTGTATTAGTAATATTAGTAGTTTTATTTATTTCAAAATACAAAGATACACATTTTTTTATATTAAGTATAGAAATTGACAAAAATTATATCTATATTTGCACGTTGAAACGTTTATCATCATTTGTAAACATGCAAGACAATCAACAAGAAATTTTCCCTATAGTCGATAAGACGGGAAAGGTCATTGGCTCCGCAACCCGTGGGGAGTGCCATAGCGGTTCCCATCTGTTGCATCCTGTCGTCCATCTCCATGTGTTCAATAGTCATGGCGAAGTCTATTTACAGAAACGTCCTGAATGGAAAGACATACAGCCTGGCAAGTGGGACACAGCCGTAGGCGGACATATTGACTATGGAGAGACACCTGAGGAGGCTCTTGTACGGGAAGTTCGTGAGGAGTTGGGAATGACTGATTTCACCCCGGAACGGGTAGGGTTGTATGTCTTTGACAGCCAGAGGGAGTCCGAACTCGTCTATGTCCATCGTACCGTTTACGATGGACCTGTCCGTCCCTCTGCTGACGAGTTGGATGGTGGGCGCTTCTGGTCTCTTGATGAGATCCGTTCCGCCATTGGTAATGGTATCCTCACCCCTAATTTCGAAAGTGAGTTCCAACGGTTCTTCCTTACAAAATAATCTCCATACCCGTTTTCTGCACTTGCATACCCATGCTCTGGTAGAAATGCTGGGCTGGGTCGTTACCCTCCCATACATTGAGGGTGATGTTATAGCACCCGATAGACTTGGCGTAGTCACGCACAAACTCGTACAACGCCTTTCCTACATGCTTGCCACGGGCTGCCTCGTCGACACAGATGTCATCAATATACAAGGTTTTGATATCTTGCAGTAGTCTGTGGCTCCTTACTTCCGTGATCTGACAGAAAGCATGTCCTACTATCTTTCCGTCATCATACACAAAGATAGGTTTGTTGTCTTCTTCGAGGATGTGCTCCAGATCTTGCTCGTCATATTTTGGGGTGTTCGACTTAAACAGGTCTGGGCGAATACCGTTATGAACGGCATCGGCTTGATAAAGAAGGTTAATCAAGCCTGGGATGTCTTTTTTCTCTGCTTTTCTAATCATAGTTTTTGTATTTTTATTGTTGGTTATTTGACAATATTTTGGGGACTGCCATTGACGAATGCACAGACATTGGCAATAGCAGTCTGCAATAATCGGATGCGGGCTTCTCTCGTCGCCCATGCGATATGGGGAGTGATATAGGCGTTACACTGGTTGAGTAGGGGATGGTCTGCCTTGGGTGGTTCCTCTGTCAACACATCGGCACAATAGGCTGCAAGATGGTTGGTGCGCAATGCCTCTGCGACATCGGCATCATTGACCAAAGGACCTCTGCCTGTATTGATAAGGATGGCGGTCGACTTCATCATCCGTAGTGTGTCGGCATGGATGAGATGGTGTGTCTCGTCTGTCAAGGGACAATGCAGGGTGACAATATCTGAGGTGCTCAACAACTCTGCAAGGTCGGCTTTCTGAATACCAGACGGCAGTATGTCGGCATGTTTACTGGTCTGTGTTTTCACCTTCATTCCGAAAGCCTGTGCTATCTGAGCCACTCGACTACCGATATTGCCAAGTCCTACGATACCCATCGTCTTCCCGGCAAGTTCCTGTAAGGGGGTGTCCCAATAGCAGAAGTCAGGATTCTCACTCCAACGTCCTTGACGGCTTTGGATGGCATAATGCTCCGTACGGTTGGTGACGGTCAGCAGATGGGCGAACACCATCTGGGCGACACTCTCCGTACTGTATGCTGGCACGTTGGTGACGATGATGCCGTGCTCATGGGCAGCCTTGATGTCTACGACGTTATAGCCTGTCGCCAATACCCCGATGTATTGAAGTCGTGGCAGTTGTTCGATTTTCTCTCTGCCGAGGACGACTTTATTCGTCAGTACGATGGTTGCGTCAGCGGCTCTTGTCACTGTCTCGTCAGGTTTCGTGCGGTCATAGACCGTCACCTCCCCCCATCTCTCTAACTCTTCCCAAGAGAGGTCACCGGGATTCGCTGTATATCCGTCAAGTATAACTATCTTCATCTTTCTTTTTTTGTTACTGGATGCAAAGATATTTTGCCTTTACGCTGAGTTCCGTTTTACAAAAGACAAATGGGCATCTCTATTTTTAATGAAGTTTCACCAGATTCGCTCCGTCTGCTCTTTCATGTGTCAAATTGTTCGCCCTCAAAAGGCAATTCATCCAGATATTTGTCAAAGTCACTTTGGAACAGACGGTCTTGTACTATTCGATACTTTTCAAATTCCGTCTCTGCGTGTAACACAGCCTCTTCATGGCTCACGCTACCAGCGTTGTCAAGCAAAGGTCTTTCATCACTACTTAAATAGGCATCAATACGCTTTGCCCAGTCTTCCATCGTCATGGGGATATGCCGTTTGGCTCGGCTTTCTGCAAACTCTAGCACTGCCGTAACAATACGCCCCATATCCTCCAGTTCCATCTGCTTTAGGTAGTTCTTGGCAATTGACACATCCGTCTTTACAATCTTTCCGTCTGGTGCATTCTCCCATGTAGTAAGCCCCATGTGCTCCTTATCAGCATCAGCCCTGTCAACAATCAGTTCTGCTGCCGTACGTCCATGAACGGCATAGTGCATTTTGTTCTGAATCCGCTTGAAGAACAACTTTGTTGTAGGTGCGTCCTTGTTATAGTCCATACTCGTTGCATAGATGTCTGTCAACTTTTGATAGAAACGACGTTCAGAAATCCGTATCTCCCGAATCTCCGCTAACAGATGCTCAAAGTAATCCTCATCCAAGAATGCGCCGTTCTCCATTCGTTTCTTGTCAAGAACATAGCCCCGAATGGCATACACCTTTAGTACGCTGGTTGCCCATTGGCGGAATTGCGTAGCACGGATGCTGTTAACACGATAACCCACAGCGATGATAGCATCGAGCGAATAGAATAGTGTCTGATAGTGCTTACCATCAGAGGCAGTTATTTCCATTTTGGAAACAACTGAATCATCCTTTAACTCACCTGACTCAAAAATATTCTTCAGATGCTTACTGATAGCAGGGACATTGACATCAAACAATGTCGCCATCGCTTTCTGCGTAGCCCAGATGTTTTCGTCTTTATAATAGACCTCAACACCTTGCTCCTTTGCCTCTGCCTGAAAGATTAGGAACTCTGCCGTACTATTTCTTATTTCTCTTCGTTTTGCCATATAAAATCAATTATTTTACAAAGATACAACTTTTTTCTTAATAAAAGTATACCAAACCTTCAAAATCTTTTCCGCATACAGATTAAGATTCTTTTATGCGATGATACCCGTTGCCTTTTTACCCCGAAATTAACCGAACAATCATTAATGCCTGATTCTATTCATTGATCATGACAGATAATCCCCCAACACCTTTGTTTATATGGATTAAATAAAATCAGCGAAATATTTGTTAGTCCACTATTTTTTTCGTATTTTTGTAGGCAATAAACAGAAAACGAATATGGCTAACAAAGAACCAGGCTACGTTTACATACTAACCAACCCCAGTTTCCGTGAAGACTGGGTGAAGATAGGCAAGAGTTCACGTCCCGTTGATGTGAGAAGTAAAGAACTGGATAATACAGCAGTCCCTCTGCCCTTCGAGATATTCGCTACAATGAAGACCACGAAGTACAATGAGGTAGAGAAGTTGGTGCATAAGACCATTGACCGCCTCACTGATCTGCGCATTCGCCAGAATCGTGAGTTCTTCAATGTTGCCCCACAAGTTGCCCTTGATATTTTTCGTGATATATCAATGGCAATAGATGATGCTGAGATTATTGAGTATGAAAGCAATCAACCAATAAACCCGGATACAGACACGATTGATAAACCCAATAAGGTTGGAAAAACTGATACGTCAGAATTACAGTTGAAATTCTGGGAAGATTTCAATACTCAGTCTGTAAACCATTCAGATTTCTCCAAAGAGTTTACTATCAGAAAGGCAAATCCACAACATTGGTACGATTTAGGCATTGGCTCGTCAGATTATCATATATGTCTTACTGCAAGTCGTCAAAAGCGTGAATTGACAGCAGGTATTTATATTTCTTCTAACAAAGATTTATTCCATAAGTTACAGGCTTTATCATCATGTATTGAGGAAGAACTTGGCTGTAAGATAGAGTGGCGAGAGGCATCTAAAGCAAGTCGTTTTGTTACATATAGGCAATTTGATATGGATGATAAGTCTCAATGGAAAGATGCTTTGCATTGGCTATATGATATGAGCGTTAACATCAAAAGGACAGTCAAAAAGTATGTATGATATTTTTTAGACAAAGTCACTTGCTAAAGTGTATTCCAATGTTTCTTAGATAAAACTCTTAAGAATAGATATGAACATATAGCAATATATAGATGAATTGAACAAGCAATACAAGACTGGTATTGCTCGTGAGCATTCTTATCGTCCTGCACTAAAAGACTTGTTACAAGATCTGTTGCCTAAGATGGTTGTAACGAATGAGCCTGCCCATTTTGAATGTGGTGCGCCCGATTATATTATTTCGAGAGAGAGAGACCATCTGCCAGTGTTTTTTGTAGAGGCAAAAGATGTGAATGACAACGAACATTTACATAGTATTATATATAATTGCCAATGTGCCTATCAGACATTTGCAGAACCCAAGCAATATAAAGATAGTGATGTTTTGTATTCGGTAAACAATAATCAATTAACTGTTGGTACTTTCCTTAAGATACTTAAATATGCAATTTCTATTGCAGAGATAATTAAACCAGAAGACAAAAGGGTTGCTAATGCTGTAGCATCTATTTTAGCACTACAATCATTATATCATCAGTTTTGCAATAGTTCAGAAACAGAATTGACTAATCATACTCTTCATGTTGCCACAGATTTTCTGGCATCAAACGTGAAAGATTCTCTCACTGATGTAAATGAGAAACGGAGTGTTGCCGTTTCTGCTTTAATGGTGAATTTGACAATAGATTTCTTGGTTAAAGACAAACAATGATGAATAGTAAGCAGAAACCTAGCATCGAAGAATTGGTAGAGCAATGGGCGAAAGGACAACTAAAAGGAATCAAACTCTACGCTAAAAACGATTTTATCAATGCACAAATAGAAAAGGCTCTTAAAACATCTCCTTCTAAAAAAGGTGGTAAAGGTCCTAATTAACGTGAGTTCGACGAATTCAGAAGAGTGCTAATTGTTTGTCAATAACCCTCTCACATGCTATGCATGGTTTCTTTGGGAAGAAGCAATATGCAGCAAGCGCTCCCAAGAGAT
>Ga0247611_10004415_pt1 | contig 19531 bp, 21 predicted proteins | sample 177DNAGHGhighgp2_FD_192422 | JGI IMG/M metagenome (GOLD analysis project Ga0247611, IMG submission 192422) | Sheep rumen microbial communities from Palmerston North, Manawatu-Wanganui, New Zealand - 1770 DNA GHGhigh gp2 | ecosystem: Host-associated > Mammals > Digestive system > Stomach > Rumen...
GAAGCGGCCCTTGATGCGGTTGTACTCCTCGACCTGACGGTCGTTGAGCTGGGGTTTGATCACGCGGTAGTGGGCTATCAGGGTGTCCTGACAGATGCAGAGCGAGTCAACGATCTGCTTGTTGAAGGGTGTGACAGCCACATAGCGGTCGAACTGGCGGCACTCGTTCATAAAGCGGGTGGTGTCGGCCTGCTCGGCACCACGGGCGCTCACCGCCTGCACTGAGCAGAGGGTGAGCGCCAAAAGGATGAGTTGTTTCATTAAGAAAAAACTTAGTTGTTTACTGAACCTCCTACGATGTCGAGCAGCTCGCTGGTGATAGCTTGCTGGCGCGACTTGTTATACTGCAGGTTGAGCTGGCGCAGCAGCTCGTCGGCATTGTCGGTAGCGGTCTGCATGGCCACCATGCGAGCGGCGTGCTCGGAGGCGACGCTGTCGAGCAGAGCGGTGTAGAGCATGAGATGGGCCATCTTAGGCAGCAGTTGCGAGAGGACGGTGTTCATGTCGGGCTCTACGATGAAGTTGTCGTTGAGGGGTTTCACTTGCTCCTGTACCCTCGTCTCTTCCCTGTCGCCACGCTGCTTGAGGTACTCCTGCGACTCCTTCGTGGCAACGACAGAAGTGAGGTCGCGCTCGTGGTCGGCCTTCAGCTCAGACTCGATGTCGATGGGGAGGAAGGTCTTGCGCGTGAGCACTTGGGAGCCTGCCGACTTGAAGTGGTGGTAGATGAGTTCGACCTTATCGATCTGTCCCTCGGCAAACTTGCGTCCCAGCTCCATGGCTATGTCAATGCACTGCTGCACGTTGGGCTTGTCGGCCAAGGCCGAGAACTCGCCCTGCACCTTCAGTCCCAGCTTCTGGGCCTTCTCATAGACCTTGCGTCCCACGGGGTAGATCTCAACGTTGTCGCGTCCGATGGTCTTGTCGTACTCATCGACAGCGTGCATCATCATCTTGATGGTGTTAGCGTTGAAGCCTCCGCAGAGCGACGAGTTGGAGGTGAAGACCACCAGTGCAGCCCGACGGACGGGCCGCTCCTGGTCATAGATGGTCTGTGCCTCAGCCTCAGCAGCGAGGAACGACTTGAGAATGTGCTCAAGCATGGACTCATAGGGCAACATATTCTGTATGGCCACCTGCGCGTGATGCAGTTTGGAGGAGGCCACCATCTTCATCGCAGAAGTAATCTTCCGGGTGGAGTTAACTGAGGCTATTCGACCTTTAATTTCCTTTAGACTTGGCATAGTTCCATTTGACTATTTGACCATTTACTATTTCACAATTGTTATCAGCGAAGCCAATAGTCAAATTGTGAAATAGTCTAATAGTCAATTATTTATACGTTCCGGCGATGTCGGCCATAACGGCCTCGATCTTCTGGGTCGTCTCGTCGTCGATCTTACCGCTGGCCAAGGTCTCAATGACCTCAGGAGCCGAGGAGCGCAACTTGTCGAGGAACTGGTCCTGACACTGGCGCACCTTGTCGATGGGCACCTGACGCATGAGGCCGTGGACACCACAGTAGAGGATGGCAATCTGCTCGCCGACGGGCATCGGGCTGTACTGCGGCTGAATGAGCAACTGGTTGTTCTTACGACCGCGGTCGAGCGTCATAGCCGTCACGGCGTCCATGTCGCTGGAGAACTTCGAGAAGGCCTCGAGCTCACGGTACTGTGCCTGGTCAATCTTCAGCGTTCCTGCCACCTTCTTCATGGACTTGATCTGTGCGGAGCCACCGACACGGGACACGGAGATACCGACGTTGATGGCGGGACGGAAGCCCTGGTTGAAGAGGTCGCTCTCGAGGAAGATCTGTCCGTCGGTGATGGAGATCACGTTCGTCGGGATGTATGCGGACACGTCGCCTGCCTGTGTCTCGATGATGGGCAGAGCAGTGAGCGAGCCACCACCCTTGACATGACCCTTCATGCACTCGGGCAGGTCGTTCATGGCCTCAGCCACCTCCTGCTGCTCGTTCATCTTGGCTGCACGCTCCAACAGACGGGAGTGCAGGTAGAACACGTCGCCGGGATAGGCCTCACGACCCGATGGACGGCGCAGGATGAGCGACACCTCGCGGTAGGCGACAGCCTGCTTCGACAAGTCGTCATATACAACGAGGGCGGGCAGTCCGCGATCGCGGAAGTACTCACCAATGGCGGCACCGGCAAACGGTGCGTAGTACTGCATGGCAGCGGGGTCGGCAGCTGTAGCTGCGACGATGATGGTGTAAGGCATGGCACCGTGCTCCTTGAGCGTCTGTACGAGTGTGGCCACGGTAGAAGCCTTCTGACCGATGGCAACGTAGATGCAGTAAACAGGTTTGCCTGCCTCGTAGAAACTCTTCTGGTTGATGATGGTATCGACGGCAATGGCGGTCTTACCCGTCTGACGGTCGCCGATGATGAGCTCGCGCTGGCCACGGCCAATGGGAATCATCGAGTCGATGGCCTTCAAGCCGGTCTGCAAGGGCTCCTTCACGGGCTGGCGGTAGATGACACCAGGGGCCTTGCGGTCGAGCGGCATCTCGAAAGCATCGCTCAGGTCGATGTCGCCTTTGCCGTCGATGGCCTGTCCCATGGGGTTGATTACGCGACCCAGCATGTTGTCGTTGACGCGGATGGAGGCGATGCGATGGGTACGCTTCACCACCTGTCCCTCCTTGATGCCCGCCGTGGGACCAAGAAGGATACAACCGACGTTATCCTCCTCAAGGTTCTGCACAATAGCCATCGTGCCATTCTCGAATTCGAGCAGTTCGCTGGCCTCGACGTTGCGCAGGCCATAGATACGGGCCACGCCGTCGCTGACGGTGAGTACGGTGCCCACCTCATCGAACTTCTCGGCGTTGGAAATGCCCTTCAGCTGGTCGAGCAGTACCTGGCTGACTTCGCTTGGTTTAATCTTATCTGACATTGTTTTCTTTTTTCGTTATGACGTTATAACGTGATGACGTTACGTCTATTTCTTTAGTGTGTTAAGAATTGAGTTGAGCTTGCTCTTCACGCTCGCATCCATGCGATACGTGTCGTACTCGAGGATGAAGCCACCGATGATGTCGGGGTCCACCTCGGTTTCAAACTCTACTGTTCCATTAGTCTTGCTCGACACCATCTGGCGCATCTTCTGCTCGGTGGCAGACGACACGGCGGCAGCGGTGATGAGACGGCCACGGATGACGTTCTTCTGTTGACGGTAAAGCGTGACATACGAATTGGCAATGAACTGCATCACGTTCTCGCGGTCCTCCCTGAGTACCAACTGCAAGAAGGCCTTGGTCAGCTCGGACGGCTCGGCGCCGGCAGCGGTCAGCAGCAGGGCGAGCTTCGTGTCCTTAGAGAGCATCGGGTTGTCTATCGTCTGTCTCAGCTGCGGCACCTCGACGTAGGTCTTGGCCATCGTCTGCATCTCTTGGTAGACGGCGGTCTCGATCTTCGCGTCGGTGGCACTCTTCAGCAGTGCCCTGGCATAACGAACCGATATGACTCCTATATCCATACGCAACTGCCTTTATTTTGAAGAAACATCATCCAGCATACGGTCAATCAAATCCATCTGCGCCTTGTCATCCTTCAGGTTCTGACGGATGACCTTCTCGGCAATCTCGACGCTCAGCGTAGCTACTTGCCTACGGATGTCGGCGATGGCGGCCTTCTTCTCCTGCTCGATGGCGATGCGCGCATCCTCCATCAGACGGGCTCCTTCCTGCCGTGCCTTGTCCTGGGCTTTCTCTACGATGGCATCGCGAGTCTCAGCAGCCTCCTTCAGTATCTGAGCCTGCTTCTCGCGTGCCTCCTGCAAGATGGACTCACCTTCTTTCTGTATATTGGCGAGCCGCTCGTTGGCCTCGTGCGCCTTGCGCAGCGAGTCATCGATGAAAGCCTGGCGCTCCTTCACCATTGAGGTGATGACGGGAAAGCCGAACTTCCAAAGCAGGCAGAGCACCACAAGGAACGTGATGGTCATCCAGAACAGCAGGCCTGTACTCGGAATCAATAAATCCATAAGCTGAATTAGGTTTGTTTACTTACTGTTTAGCCATTTGATCGTACTCCGACACTCTTAGAAAGAGCAGAGCAGAGCAATCACAGCACCGAACAGGGCAACACCCTCGATAAGAGCAGCTGCAACAATCATGTTGGTAAACAGCTTGTTCATTACCTCGGGCTGACGGGCCATAGCGTCCATGGCGCTACCGCCAATCTTACCAATACCGATACCGGCACCGATTGCTGCGAGACCTGCGCCGAGACCGGCACCTAACTTTGCAATACCTGCAGCTGCTTCAGCTGCCAAAATCATTGAAATCATAGTCTGAAAAATTTTAGTTATTAATTAATTGTATTTTTTATGTTTCCTTTATTCTAAAGCGAATTCTTCACTCTTCACTCCTCTGGATGAATCCGTGCCAGTCCGATAAACGTAGCCGAAAGCTGCGTGAACACCATGGCCTGAATGAAACAGACCAGACACTCGAGCGTGAGCATGAAAATACTCATCAGCACACTGACAAAGCCAAGACCAGCCAGCATACCGTAGCCCATGGTGGCTGCGACGAAGATGACGCAGGTGATAGACAGGGCAATGGCATGGCCAGCCATCATATTGGCGAAAAGTCGGATCATCAGGGCAAAGGGCTTGGTAAAGATACCCACGAACTCGATGAGCGGCATCAGGGGAATAGCCTTCAGGGCCATGGGCACATCGGGCCAGAAGATGTCTTTCCAGTAGTGCTTCGTGCCTGAGAACTGGGTGACGATAAACGTACACAGCGCCAGGAAGAACGTGCATGCAATGTTTCCCGTAAGGTTGCCGCCAAAGGGAGGGAAGGGAATGATACCCAAGACGTTACACGTAAAGATGAAGAAGAAGCAGGTCAGCAGATAGGGAGCGTATTTCTCGTAGCCCTTGCCGATGCTCGGCTCAATCATATTGTCCATCACGTACATGACCATCATCTCCATGAAGCCCGTGAAGCCCTTCGGTGCTCCGTCGCTGGGCTTGCGATTCTTATACCAGCGCGCCGGCAGCAGCACAATGAGCAGTAGCAGGATGGAGTCGATGAAGAGCACGCAGACCGTCTTGGTGATGCTGATGTCGAAGACACTCTTCTCCTCACCGCCAACCAGCTCAACGACCTTGCCTGCATTGGGACCTTCCTCGGCAATGGTCAGTCCCTCATAGACTTTGCCCTCGAGAATCTTGTCGCTGAGGAACACATGCCACCCTGTAGAACTGTGCACAATGACAGGCAGGGGAATGGCCACCGCGTTCTCGTGGCTGCCATAGATGTGCCACTCGTAGGAGTCCTTGATATGCCCAAGCACAGTACCGTTGACATCTACCTTGCCGCTCTCCTCATCAGCCATTGCCGGTGTGACGCAGAGCAGCATCAGGGTCATGCATAGTATGTGTTTTAACTTATTCATATTCAAATTCATATCAGTTAATGACTGTATCAGTGCTTTAGCGCAACAGAGACGATAATCGCCACGACATACATCAGCGAGAAGATGGTGCAGAACACCACGGCCTCATCGTGAGTATGGGTGCTGAATAACATGTAGAACGCCACGATGGTCAGTGCCATCAGAAAGCGTATGGATGCTATCACGAAATAGAACCTGACTACGCCTTCTGGCTGATGTTTCTGTACCGTGTCCAAACCCTTTACCCATATATATATAAATAAGGTGTAGTAGACAACGGCTACAAATATCCACAGCGTCATTCGTTTATTTCAACACAGAGCGACACCTCGTTCTTCTGTACTTCGACAAATCCGCCGAGAATGGCCAACTGCTGCCCGTCGTACTCAACCACACCTTTCTGCAGCGTGGAGATGATGGGGGCATGGTTCTGGAGAATCTCGAAGTTCCCCATCGTGCCGGGCACCTTCACACTCTCCACCTCTCCCGTGAATTCAATCCTCTCAGGCGAAACAATCTTCAGCTTTAGCATAAATTCAATTGACTATTTGACAATTTACTATATGACAATTTAGCCTTTCGCTGCCTCGAGGAGTTTCTTTGCCTTCTCCTTAGCGTCCTCGATGGTACCGACATTGAGGAAGGCCTGCTCGGGCAGGTCGTCGACCTCGCCGTCAAGAATGGCGTTGAAGCCCTTGATGGTTTCCTCGACGGGCACCATGATGCCGGGAAGTCCGGTAAACTGCGAAGCGACAGAGAACGGCTGCGACAGGAAGCGCTGCACGCGGCGAGCGCGGTTCACTGTGAGCTTGTCCTCGTCTGAGAGCTCGTCCATACCGAGGATGGCGATGATATCCTGAAGCTCCTTATAGCGTTGCAGAATCTCCTTCACGCGCTGCGCGCAGTCGTAGTGTGCCTTACCCACGATCAGCGGGTCAAGGATACGCGAGGTAGAACCCAGCGGATCAACGGCCGGATAGATACCAAGCTCTGCGATTTTACGATCGAGCACGGTGGTTGCATCCAAGTGCGTAAAGGTCGTGGCAGGAGCAGGGTCGGTCAGGTCATCGGCAGGTACATACACGGCCTGCACGGAGGTGATAGAGCCTTTCTTCGTCGAGGTGATGCGCTCCTGCATGGCACCCATCTCCGAGGCCAGCGTCGGCTGGTAACCCACGGCTGATGGCATACGGCCAAGAAGTGCGGAGACTTCAGAACCGGCCTGCGTGAAACGGAAGATGTTGTCAATGAAGAACAGGATATCGGCTGCGCCGCCGTCCTTGCCACCACCGTCACGGAAGCCCTCGGCCACCGTCAGACCGCTGAGTGCCACAGAGGCACGTGCCCCCGGCGGCTCGTTCATCTGACCATAGACCAGTGTGGCCTGTGACTTCTTCAGCTCCTCGGGATCGACAAGCGAGAGGTCCCACTTGCCCTCGTCCATAGCCTGGCGGAACTTGTCACCGTAACGGATGACGCCCGACTCGATCATCTCGCGGATGAGGTCGTTACCCTCACGCGTGCGCTCACCGACACCGGCAAACACCGAGAAGCCGTTATGGCCCTTGGCAATGTTGTTGATAAGCTCCATAATGAGCACCGTCTTACCGACACCGGCACCACCGAAGAGTCCGATCTTACCACCCTTCATGTAGGGCTCCAGCAGGTCGATAACCTTGATACCGGTAGAGAGGATCTCCTTCTTCGTGGAAAGTTCCTCGAACTGCGGTGCCTCGCGGTGGATGGGATAGGCTCCCTCCATCGACAGGGGTTTCATACCGTCAATAGGCTGACCGATGACGTTCAGCATACGACCCTTGATCTGGTCGCCAGCAGGCATCAGAATAGGTGAGCCTAAGGGAATGGCCTCCAGGCCACGCTGCAGACCGTCGGTATTGTCCATGGCCACGCAGCGGACGGTGTCTTCACCGATGTGCTGCTGCACCTCGACGATCAGCGTCTGTCCGTTGCCACGGTCAATCCTAAGGGCATCATGAATTCTGGGTAGCACTTTCTCGGCTTCCAGTCCTTCGGTATTGAAAAACACATCGATGACTGGGCCGATAATCTGGGAAATGTGTCCCGTAATCTGTGACATAAGCGAATAATGTATTTAAATTGTTGTTCTTAGTAATCGATAAACTGCCTACAAAGATAGCTATTTTTTCAAGAGATAGCAAATAAATTACGATTTTTTTACTTACGAAGTGCCAATGTGTGGTTGTAGTAGTCGCGATTGCCCGTCACCTCCTTCACCACTTTGAGGAACGGCGGGAAGTTGACATCCTCCTGATCGGCTATGCCTTTGGTCTCAAGAATGACCAATCCTTCGAGGGCATCGTGATAGGTATCGAGCTCAAAGTACTGTCCACGCCAAATGAAACTCTGACGGCGCTTGCGGATGGTCTGACGGTAGGGGTCAGCCTGGCCCAGAAGCGATTCGTAGAGGGCGTTCTCCACCTGACGTTCGGTCTCTATCTGCTCGTTAGAGGGCGTGCGCTTCTTCGTATTGTGGATGTTGACCACCTTACCGCTGGTCCACGAGCGGCGTCGCAACCGCACCTCTGTCCCGGGCTCACTGACAAGATACGTCTGCAGAATGTCGCTGTCGATGGTCTCGGGCAGCTCACCAGTGACCTCGACCACATACTTGCGCTCCTCGGTGACCGGCTGAGCCAATCCAAGGACATTGGATATCTCGCGGATGACACGCTGCATCTTACGCTCGAAGTCGTCGTGGTTATTGATGACACGCAGGTGGGGATGGCCCGTCCAGGCACGGATGACCTTCTTATCGAGCTCGCGGGCAATACGCAGGCCCTCCTCATCGGCTTTCTCGTAGCGCGTGGAGTTGGTGGCCGTGGTGTAATACTGCTCGGCACCGTCGGCCGCCGACACCAGGTGCAGCACGGCATCGTAGCGTTCGCGCAACTCGTTGGAACCGGTGCCCGCCTCACGAGTAATCTCGTCCCACTCATCGGGTGCCATATAGGCTGAGATGTCCATGGCTCCGCGGTCGCAGACTATCAGCACCGGTTTCGTACACACCGAGGCAAGCCTTCGGAAATGCTCTTCCAGTGCCAGCTGCGTCTCCAGGATGGCGCGCTCGCCTTCGAAATACAAACGGCGGTTAGGTGTCAGGTAGTTCCAGCCAGCAAGGCTGTAGATGGTGGGGACCTCAGGCACGCAGAAGACCTTGAATCCCAAATTGTTAAAATGTTCGATGACACGCACCAGGGCCGTTGTCTTGCCAGCGCAAGGGCCGCCGGTGAGTACGATTTGCTTAATTTCAGCCATATCAAAGAGTCTTAATTCATCAAGATACACTCCAGCCATAGGATGGCATAGCCCAAAGCCCAGCCACAGAGCACCTTAGGCGTCAGGTTCTTCAAATACCACCCCAACTTCACATGCTCCATCTTCATCAGAGCCAGTCCGCTGGTAGAGCCGACACTAAGCAGGCATCCGCCGACGGCTGTCGAGTAGGCCACCACCTTCCAGTAGTCACCGTTCATGACATAGCCTGACAGATAGTCGCTGTCGGCCCACTGTCCGAGATGGGTACCATCGATGACCGGATAGAGCGATATGTTAGTAATGGCAACGGTGAAGGTGTCGACAAAGGAGCTGAGACAACCCGAGATAACGCCTACAATCCAGATGTTATGGACGTTGTAGTCAATCCATGCCGAGATGTCGCCCAGCACGCCCGTCTCGCACATGACGCCCATGCCCATCATGATGCCCATGACGAAGAGCATCTGTTGGATGGTACCATACTGGATAGAGCGTGGAATGCGGCGCTGCGTCATCTGGTCGGCATCGTTCAACTTGCGGTTGAAGGCCTCATTGACCACCCACAGCACGCTGAGCACGCAGAGGGCCCCGAGGAAGGGTGACAGCTTGGTGATGTTATGGAACGTGGGGATGAACCAAAGGCCGCCGATGCCCACGAAGAGCATCACCACGCGCTGCCAGCGGTTCAGGTTCGTATCGTCGCCACGATAGGGCGGTGCCGTCCACTCGATATCAAGACGGGCAGGCAGCTGACGGTTGATTAATATGGTGGGGATAATCCAGGCGACAAGGGCCGGCAGGGCCAGGTACTTAGAGAAGTTCGTAGCGGTGATGGCTCCATCGCCCCACAATATCAGTCCCGTGGGGTCGCCAATCACCGTGAAACAGCCACCACAGTTGGCAGCGATGACCACGGAGGCGCCTACCAGCATGCGCTGAGCCCGACTGCGCACAATCTGATGCATAACGACGAGCATCATCGTTGCCGTCGTCAGGTTGTCGAGGTTGGCCGAGAGGATGAACGTAGCCAGAGAGAGCGTCCATAGTACTCGCTTCGAGTTGCGCGTGCGCACCCACTCCTGGATGAAGTCGAAGCAACCGTTGTTGTCGAGAATCTCGATGATGGACATCGTGGCAAGCAGGAACATGACGATGCTGGCCGCACGGCCTACATAGCGCAGGAAAATGCTGTCGTAGATAAAGTGTTTCACGGCATCGCTCGTGGGCAGTCCGCCGGCCAGGAACTCGGCGTACTCATGGGGATGCTGCGACATGACGAAGTCGGAGCCCCAGCAGATGTAGACCACCCACCCCACCGTGCCGATGAACATGGCAATGGCAGCTTTGTTGACACCCGTCAAGTGTCCTGTCGCAATGAGCAGATAGCCCAGAATCAGCAATATAACGATTATCAGTGTCATCTTCTTAATACCTTATTTTATTAGGAGCCCACAGCCAGACGGTGGTTCCTCCCGTCGCCGGCGACTCAACGCCCATACGTCCTCCTGCCTTCAACATAATGGCATAGCAGATAGAAAGTCCCAGCCCTGGGAGGCGATTCTGCACAGAAGTGTTCTTCTCTGACAGCAAACCGAAGATATTCTCCTTGAGATCCTCGGGAATGCCCCTGCCCGTATCCTTCACTTCAGCGTAGAAACCATTGTCTTTGTTAGAGTAAGAGAGTGTGATGGTGCCTTCGTCGGTATTCTGAATGGCATTGTCGAGCAGATGAGAAAGTATGAAACGAAGCAGGTTGGGGTCGAGTACAACTGTGCCGCCATTGCCATCAACCTGCAGCTTGACAGGCTTGTTAATCTTCGCACGGGTGGCAGCAGCAATTTCTTCCATGATGCCGGCAAGACCAGTCTCCACGCGGTGGAACAGTTCGTCACCTCCCTCGACGTCTGACAGCTGCAGCAGCTCCTCAATATAGTGCAGCAGTTGCTTTCCGTTCTCATTGATCAGCCCCAGCAGATTCTGCTGTTCATTGGCGTCGATGCCGTCAGGCCCCTGCATCATCAACAAATCGCTGAAGCCGATGACAGCGTTGAGCGGCGTGCGCAGCGCATGACTGACGTTACTCAGGAAGATGGTCTTCAGCTGCTCGCTCTTCTGAGCGCGCTGCATCTCTCTGAGCAGACGTTGCTGGTAACGTTTCTGGAGAATGATGACCACAATCAATGACACCAACAGAACAGCCCCCAGCAAATACCACACCCACACGGGGATGCTGATGCCACCGAACTTGGTCTTTACGCTGGCATACACCTCGTCGATGACCCCTTCTTCCTCCAACTGGTCAAGAATCACGTTGATGGAGTCAATCAGCTGTTTGTCATGGCTGACATAGCAGTATTCCCGTGGCGTCAGCGCCAAGTCGGTAGCCGTGAGGTTGCCAAGCCGTCTTTTACCAATAATGTAGCGCGCCTGGTAACGGTAGCAGATGACAGCATCGTATTTCCCTGCCGACAAGTCGGTCATCGCCTTTGTCAGGTCGGTCACGATGACCGTCTTGGCTCCCACCTTGGTCAGCGTGTCTATGATAGGACGCGAGCGCATCAGCGCAAACGTCTTGTCATCGGCATCGCGCAGGCCGTTCATCTTCTGGCCATCCTTACGCGTCACCAGTTGATAGTAGAGCTTAAAGACCGCACGCGAGAAATTGGTCATGTCCTTGCGGTAGGGGGAATAAACCATCATTCCCAGGTCGACATGGCCTTCAAGGATGTCGTCGGCAATGTTCTCCCAAGTATTGGGTGCATAGGTGAAGGGGACACCGAGGCGCTCCATCACCCGTTTCGTAAATTCCACATCGTAACCGCTGGGGATACCGTCTGCATCCACGTATTCCATGGGTGGATAGTCCATGTCAATGCCGAAAAGCAGGGGGCGTTTCTCCGAATAGCCTAATTGACCTGCCTTGACCGTGAGGGCAAGGGTCGTCAGTAGTAAGGTGATATAGGCTATGCGTTTCATGACACCATGTCAAGGTTTAGCACTTGATAATGCGGCAAAGTTACGAATAAAAAATGGTCTATGCAAAAAAAACGTCATTTTTTTACTTCTTTGCATCTCCTTTCAGCGTAGGCAAGGAAATGTGATAGCGTACAGCCAAGAAGCGTACGATGCAGATGGCCAGGAACGAGACGGCAACGGTCATCTCCATAGGAACACCGGCACTGGCCAGCAGCCAAAAGAGCATACCGCCCAGCACACAGGCCATGGCATAGATTTCGCGGTGGAAAATGACGGGTTCGTTGTTCAACAGCACATCGCGAATGACACCACCCGCCGAGCCCGTAATGCAGCCCATGATGATGGCCACCCAGAAGGGTTGTCCGAACGACAGGCTCTTCTGGATGCCCGCTATGGTGAAAAGTGCCAGTCCCAGGGTATCGAAGACGAACCAGGCGTTCTTCAGGGGCTCCATCCAGCGTCCGAAGCAGACAACCGTCAGCAGCGCCACCGCCGTACATACCAGATAGACAGGTGTCGTCATCCAGAAAGGTGTCGTTGAGAGCATGACATCGCGGATGGTTCCGCCGCCAATGGCCACGGCAATGCCGCAGACATAGCCACCGAACCAGTCGAAATGCTTGGCGGCGGCATGGCGGATGCCTGAGATAGCAAAGGCAAACGTACCCAGCAACTCTATGACGCTAATGATAACATCCTGTTCCACGTTTTTACCTTTTTCATTTCTTATACCTGTCTCCCCAATAGCTGACCATACGCTCATAGAGCTTCTCCTCGGCGGGCGAATGCTGTCCGTGCCACAGACGCTCGTTGGCAAGTTCGTCGGGCATGTATTGCTGCGGCGTGAAATGCCCAGGGTAGTCATGCGGGTATTTGTAACCATCGTGATAGCCCAGCTCCTTCATCAGCTGTGTCGGGGCATTGCGAATGGGCAGCGGAACGGGAAGATTGCCCGTCCGGCGGACAAGATCTAACGCTGCGTCAACACCCAGATAGGCGGAGTTGCTCTTCGGCGACGTGGCCAGATAGACCGTTGCCTCGGCCAAGGGTATGCGCCCCTCCGGCCAGCCAATCTTCTGCACGGCATCGAAGGCTGCATTAGCCAGCAGCAGGGCGTTAGGGTTGGCAAGCCCGATGTCCTCGGCCGCCGAAATGACCAGTCGCCGCGCAATGAACTTGGGATCTTCCCCACCCTCAATCATGCGTGCCAGCCAATAGAGTGCCGCATCAGGATCGCTACCACGGATGGACTTGATGAAGGCCGAGATAATGTCATAGTGCATCTCGCCGTCCTTGTCGTAAGCCAACGGATTCTGCTGGAGACACTCCACAACCATATCATCGGTAATAACCAGATTGCCTGTCTTTGAATCTGTTATTAACTCCAAGATATTCAAAAGCTTGCGAGCATCGCCTCCACTAAAACGAAAGAGTGCGTCTGTCTGCTTGACTTCAACATGTCTCTCCTTCAGAACCACGTCGGACGTCAGCGCCCTGTGGAGCAACTGAAGCAGGTCATCCTTCTCCAATGGCTTCAGCACATATAGCTGACAACGAGACAACAACGGACGAATGACCTCAAACGACGGGTTCTCCGTGGTGGCACCTATCAGGGTCACAATGCCACGCTCGACAGCACCAAGCAGGGAGTCCTGCTGTGACTTCGAGAAACGATGGATTTCGTCGATGAACAAGATGGGCGACGCCTCATTGAAGAAACGCGTCTTCTGCGCTTTCTCTATCACGTCGCGCACGTCCTTCACCCCGCTGGTCACAGCCGACAGCGTATAGAAGGGGGTATGGAGACGATTGGCAATAATCTGAGCCAGCGTCGTCTTTCCCACTCCAGGAGGCCCCCAAAGTATAAACGAGGAGACGTGTCCCGAATCAATCATTCGGCGAAGCACAGCTCCCTCGCCAACAAGATGACGCTGTCCGACATACTCGTCAAGCGTCATTGGGCGTAGTCTTTCTGCTAACGGTTGTGACATAATTGACCGCAAAGGTACAAATAAGTAGGGAAAAAAGCAAATAATCAAAAAAATATTAAGGAAAAAACTTGTGAATAATAAATAAAGTATTTACATTTGCAGACGGAAACAATACAAACAGATATTTATGACGAAAAATTCAGACAACAAAGCGCTGACGCTCAAAACATTATCGAAGAGTAGTGTTTGGGACGTTCAGGAAAACGACATTTTCCGCATGTGGGAAGGCGCCGACAAGGACTCAGAAGTACATGAGAACGTCAGGCACTATGTTGACATCATCCGTAGTGCTTTCACCATCGAGGAGGTCAACAGCGATGCTCCTGCCATTAAGACTAAATATGAAAAGCTGGGATACAAAGTAGGACAGGTGAGACTGGACGAGAACACCAAGGTGACATGGGCACTCAAGAAACGTCCCATCATGCGTGTCACAGACCTCACCTACGAGAACATCCGCCACATCTCTGCTGCAAAGCTGATAGAGGTGCTGGACCGCAACTTCGGAGGCGGATGGGAGTCATTGTCGCAGAGCATCAAGGACATTATCGAGAGCGGGTTCGACATCTCGACGACAACCTTGCCGAAAGACCGCCTGCACAAGAAGGGGGGCATGTATGACAAGAAGGTCAGCGACGGCTTCGAGGTACTGGAAATCGAGAAGGGCACTTGGGTGGAAGCCATCTTCGCCAAGGTGAAGCCTGTAGCCGAGAAGCCTCGTATGCAGTTCAACACCCACGATGAGGACGAGGACGACATCCCTGAGGACGACTACAACAAGCCCGATGAGGATGACATTGAGATTGAAGACCCCAACGACGACGAGATTACGGAGGACAACTACTCGACGATGATGGATCTGGGAGGCGATGATCCTGACGAGGAAGCTGCCAACCTCACAGAATACGGAGAAGACTAGTGAGTCTTCTCCTTTTTATTTATAGCGTCAGCAGCTCCGTGTATATTCGCTGTACGGGCAGCCCCATGACATTATAGTAACTGCCCTTAAGTCCCGTACAGCCGATGTAACCAATCCACTCCTGAATGCCGTACGCGCCAGCTTTGTCCATCGGACGGCAGGTCTTGACGTAATACATAATCTCATCGTCCGTCAGGTTCTTGAACGACACCTCTGTCGTCACGCTGAAACGTTTCTGCACATGGCTTGTCGTCAAACAGACACCAGTCACAACATGATGTGTCTTGCCGCTCAGTTTGCGAAGCATACGGCAGGCATCTGCTTCGTCCACAGGCTTGCCCATCACCTCTTCCTCACAGATGACCACCGTGTCGGCAGTCACTATCAAGTCGTTGCCTGCCATCTGCGACCGGTAAGCCTCTGCTTTCTCTGCAGCAATGTATTCGGCAATCTGACTGACAGGAAGCCCATCGGGATAACTCTCGTCCACGCCACTCAGCACCTTTACCTCGAAATCGATGCCCAGACCGGCCAGAAGCTCGCGGCGACGCGGCGAATTGCTTGCTAATATGACGTGATATTTCTGAAGATTCTCCAACATAAAGCCCAATGTTCTTTACCAGCCGAAAGCTTTTTCATCCATCATCCATTTCCCTTGAGCACGCAACGTCTGCTCGATGACATCGCGACCACAACCGTAGCCACCACACAGATGACTGACATAACACGAGGCTTCACGCACCTCTGGACAGGCATCCTTGGGACATACAGCACAACCCACACGACGCATCACCTCAAGGTCGGGGATGTCGTCACCCATATACATCACCTCGTCGTCCGTCAGGCCATACTTCGCCAAGAAGGCGTCGTAGGTCTTAATCTTCACCGCACAGCCGACATAGACATCCTCGACGCCCAGACCTTCGTAACGGCGACATACGGCCTGCGTCTTTGCACCCGTCATGATGGCGATGCGCAGTCCCAACTTCATCGCCAGCTGTATGGCGTAACCATCCTTGATATTCACCGTGCGCAGAGGCTCGCCTTCCGACGAGAGCGTAATGGTCTCCGCCGACAGCACGCCATCAATATCGAACACGATGGCCTTGATTTTTGAAAGGTCGTAGTTAATCATCCGTCTTAACTTCTCTAACTTCTTTATTTTCCCTAACTTCAATACTTCCCAAGGTGCACATTCTCCCACTTCAGTTTGTCTTCGTTCTGGGGTTTCCGCTCGTCGGCCTTATGACCAAAGGCCACGACACAGAGCACACTCAAGTTCTCAGGGATATCCAAGATGCCACGGATAACGGTGTCGGCACTCGTACCGTCACTCAAGCCACGACCGCGCATCTGTACCCAACACGAACCGAGTCCAAGTTCCTCAGCCTGATACTGCATGGAGATGGCTGCTATCGAACCGTCCTCCACCCAGCAGTCGTTCTGCATGGGGTCGCCGAGCACCACGACAGCCAGCGGTGCACCTTTCATGAACTGTGATCCGAGATCCTTTGCGTCACTCAGCTTCTCAATATCCAACTTGTCGTCAACCACGACGAACTGCCAGGCACGCTGTCCCTTCGATGTAGGCGCCATCAGCGCAGCACGCATAATCAACCTGACGTCTTCGGCGTCTATCTCCTGTTCCGTGAACTTACGGTGCGAACGGCGCAGTTGCGCCAAGTCTTTGAAGTCTGTCATATTGCTATTATTAGTATTTTGATGGCAAAGTTACGAAAAAAACTGGGAAACGCAGCGATAATTCTCAATTTAATTCGTATCTTTGCGCTGTGAACACGCTAAAAACCTATATCGTCACCCGCGAGAAAGAGTTGCCGCCGCTCGACGACACGAACTTTTTCCACAGCAGTCAGCTATTCCAGTTGGCGAGACTGACGCCTCGTCAGAAGCCTTACATGGTGATTGCCGAAGACGAACACGGCCATATCGTTGCCCACATGCTGGCCATCGTGCGCTACCGTACTTCGTGGTTCCCACCTTATTTCTTCATGCATTGCCGTCTGTTGGGTGAAGGTGTATACGATGAAAGCGTCACTCAACGCAACGAGGTCTTCGACCTGATGCTCAGTATGCTGAGGAAGCACATCGGCCGCCGTATGCTCTACATAGAGGTGAGTAACCTCAGTCAGAAGATGTTTGCCTATCGTGAGTTCCGGCAGCACCAGTTCTTTCCCGTGAACTGGATGAGCATTCACAACTCGCTGCACAGCCACACACCCGAGGAGCGCATCAGCAAACGCATGCAACAGCGCATCAACAAGGCCTACCAGCGGGGCATCATCACCAAGGAAGTGGAAACGGACAAGGAGTTTGAAGCTTTCAACCGTCTGCTCCGCCACCATAACCTGCTGAAACCCAAACGTTACATACCGAGCAAGGAGTTCTTTAGGGGGATTGTCGACGAGGGACACGGGCGACTGGCCATCACGTTATACAAAGGGCACGTCATAGGTTGCTCCGCCTGTGCGTATAGCGAGGGTAATGCCTTCCTCTGGTATGCAGCCTACCGCCGCAAGTCGTTTGCCTTCGTCCATCCCGACATACTCACCATCTGGTATGCTATCAAGGATGCACACCGTCGGGGCTACGACCACATCTTCTTCCTTGACGTCGGACTGCCCTTCCGTCGCAATCCGTTCCGCGAGTTTATTCTGAGCTTTGGCGGCAAGCCCGTCAGCACCTTCCGTTGGTTCCGCTGTTCCATCAAGTGGGTCAACGCCCTACTCTCCTGGATCTATCGCGATTAGTTGTCTGCATCATCAACGTTCAGCATCAAAAGGCTTAATGAACTTCATCTCGGTCAAGATGCGACCTTGACGCTTTAGCATATACGCACTCGGATTCTTTGAGCTGAAACGTCGGGGATTGGGCAGCGTGGCGGCAATAAGTGCACACTGGCTGCGACTTAGCTGACTGGCCGGCAATCGGAAGTGCTCTTGTGCAACGGCATCGGCACCATAGATGCCATCGCCCATCTCAATGGAATTCAGATAGACCTCCATGATGCGCTGTTTGGGCCAGAACAGCTCAATGAGCACCGTAAAATAGGCCTCGAAGCCCTTGCGCACCCACGAACGGCCGGACCATAGAAAGACGTTCTTGGCCGTTTGTTGCGAGATGGTTGAGGCGCCCAGCTTCCGTTTCTGGGGCTGTTGCTTGTTGCGCTTGGCAGCATGCTCAATAGCCTTGAAGTCAAAGCCGTGATGCTCCATGAAACGGGCATCCTCGCTGGCCATGACAGCCACGGGCAGGTGCGGCGATATCTCATTGAGCGGCACCCAGTGGTGACTGAGCTTCAGTTTCTGCCCGTCCTTGACCTGTTGTACGCAGCGTATCACCATCAACGGGGTGATCAGCACCGGAACGAACCTCAGCAGCACAACAGAAAGAATCGTGGAGGCAAAGAATGCCACCACGATCCAACGTATAGTTTTCTTAATAATTTTCAAGTCCGAAACTGGATATTAGTTCAGCGTACCAGCCTCAGCAGCCTGAACCATAGCCTCGCTGGCGTACATATACACCTCCACGCGGCGGTTCTGCTTCTTACCCTCAGCGGTAGAGTTGTCAGCAACGGGGTTGTGAGAACCCTGGCCCTCAACGCGCTTGATGGTAGATACACCCTTAGCCTTCAGACTCTTCTCCACGGCCTGTGCACGCTTCAGCGACAGGGGGTCGTTGATAGCATCAGAACCTGTGCTGTCCGTATGACCGAAGATGGCCACGTCGACGTCCTTGTTCTGGTTCAGCACATTGGCAATCTGAGAGATGCAGTTGTTCGATGCAGCGGTCAGCGTTGAAGAGTTGGTAGCGAAGAGGATACCGGAGTCGAACGTCACCTTCACGCCCTTGAAGCCGTTAGCATCCTCAATCTCCTGAACCTGAGCGTTCTGCACAGCCTCAGCCTGCTTCTTCACCTTGTCCATGTGCTTGCCGATGAGGGCACCTGTACCGGCACCTACAGCACCACCGACGGCAGCGCCGACAGCCGTGTTACCAGCAATCTTACCTACGATAGCACCAAGAGCAGCACCACCGACAGCACCGATAGCGGTTCCTTTGGCAAGATTATTACATCCACTCATCACGATACCGGCGCACAGGGCGACGGCCATTACTCTAAAACTTTTCATGATCTTAGTCGTTTTTAATTGTTAAACATGATGTTTCTGCTTGCAAAGATAATCTATTTCTTCGAAATATTATCGTTTTCCCAACTTTTTTTAGTATTTTTGCACCCAAATTCGATTAATATACAAAAATAATGGCAAAAGAATTAAAGGATTTAACAAAAAGGGCCGAGAACTACAGCCAGTGGTTCAACGACCTCGTAGTGAAAGCCGACCTTGCTGAGCAGTCGGCAGTACGCGGTTGTATGGTCATCAAACCCTATGGCTATGCCATCTGGGAGAAGATGCAGCAGCAGTTAGACAAGATGTTCAAGGAGACGGGTGCTCAGAACGCCTACTTCCCCTTGCTGATACCAAAGTCGTTCCTCAGTCGCGAAGCCGAGCATGTGGAGGGTTTCGCCAAGGAGTGTGCCGTGGTGACCCACTACCGTCTTCGTGCCAAGGAGGACAAGAGCGGTGTGGAGGTTGACCCTGCTGCAAAGCTCGAGGAGGAACTGATTGTCCGTCCTACGTCGGAGACCATCATTTGGAACACGTATAAGAACTGGATTCACTCGTGGCGTGACCTGCCCCTGATGTGCAACCAGTGGTGTAACGTCATGCGCTGGGAGATGCGCACGCGTCCGTTCCTGCGCACGTCTGAGTTCCTGTGGCAGGAGGGTCACACCGCCCATGCCACCCGCGAGGAGGCCGAGCAGGAGGCGCAGAAGATGCTGAAGGTCTATGCCAAGTTTGCCGAGGAGTGGATGGCCGTACCTGTGGTGCAGG